>ERZ869909.83-NODE-83-length-138746-cov-8.987250_pt1 | contig 138746 bp, 96 predicted proteins | sample MGYA00520892_ERZ869909 | MGnify/ENA primary metagenome ERZ869909 (study PRJEB32215, sample SAMEA104723947) | bioreactor metagenome | biome: bioreactor; feature: anaerobic bioreactor; material: water | place: China | collected 2015-03-12 ... | reverse complement strand
GGCCCGGCATTTATACTGCCGGGCCCGGTTGTTTGGTAGAATAATCTATTCAATCTCCACTTCGATCCAGCGCGATCTGTCGGGATCTGCAGGAACAATCCAGGGTCTGGGTGGGTTTTCCTGGAGCTTGCGCAGCAATACCTCCACGGCTTTCTCCAGTGAAGGGTCCTTACCAGCAGCTACCAGGTGTGGCTCGTCGTATACTTCGATATCGGGATAAACACCAATACCTTCAATGATCCACTCCCCTTCCTGGTTGTATATACCAAACCGGGGCACACCAATATAACCCCCGTCAGACAAACGTGCATTTCCTGTCATACCAACCAATCCGCCCCATGTGCGGGTTCCGATGATAGTACCCAGGTTTTTCTGGCGGAAGAAATAAGGGAAGGCATCACCGCCGGAGGAAGAATACTGATTGATGAGCATTACCTTGGGTCCATCATGAGCTATTCCGGGTGTACGCATGGGTTCCAGCCCGTGCCTGTGCCAATGTGCGTGAGTGGTGCGGCTAAGCAATTCCACCATACGATCAGGGATAAAACCACCTCCATTGAAACGGTCATCGATGATCAATGCATCTTTATCGTGGTAAGCATACATTCCCCGGTGCAATTCGCGATTGCCATCTACCGCCGTGTTGGGTACATGAATATACCCGATGCGTCCGCCAGAGAGTTCATCAACCATCTTTCTGCGGGCTTCAACCCAATCGTGGTATTTCAGTTCGAGCTCACTGCTGATGGGGTGAATGGTATAGGTGCGGGGGTTCCGCCCGTCTGCCCTGTCGCTAACAGTAATGCGTGTGGCAATATTTACACGGTTTTCCAGGAACCGGTAGGGGTTATCTGCGGTGGTAACATTCTGGCCTTCAATGGCAATTATATAGTCACCCTGGCGCACATCCACCCCTTGCACTGCAAGAGGAGAACGGCGGCTCTCATTCCAGCTTTCACCCTGGTAAATTTTGGTAATCCGGAAACGGTTGCTCTGGGCATCGGCTTGCAAACGAGCACCCAGCAAACCTGTTTCCACACGCTCCACTCTTTCAAAATCGCCATAATCAACATAGGCATGCCCGGTATTGGTTTCGGCAATGATTTCGCCAAAAATGTAATCCAGGTCGAAGCGATGATTTACAAAGGGGAGCAATTCTGCATATTTGGCATAGAAATCATCCCAATCAACATTATGCAAATTTCCAACATAGAAGAAGTCGCGATAAATACGCCATCCATCCCTGAATATCTGCTCCCATTCTTTGCGGGGTTCAATGCGCATACTCAGATTGTCGAGGTTGAGTTTTCCTTCTCCTGCACTTTGCCCGGGTCGCAGATCGGCCACACCATAGTCGCCTCTGTGCTGATAGAGAAACTTTTTGCCATCTGCCGACACAATACCGTTGCGAACCCCTGTCATAATCACATCATTTTTCTGATCGGCTACTTTGTAAAGGTTCATACCTGCATCGTTGAAATACACCAACCCATCCTCAACAGCCTGCAAACCCCAGTAGCTGCCCGAGGGAAGCGGGAAGGCCACAATACGGCGGTCGGCATGGTTTACATCAATCACTACCCGATCTCTTTTCACAGGAGCCGTATTGCTGGCATTGCCTTCGGTGGTTTCGCGAGGTTGAAACAAACGGGGGCTTTCGTTGGTAAGGTGAAGCGCATAGATACGGGTTGCATTATTGTAGAGGTAGTTGAACTCAAAAGAGGAGAATGCCAGGTTAAAATCTCGATTGGATGTAAAGAAAAGATAATTGCCACATTGCGAAAATACGGGGTTACCATCGGAGAAGGTATGATTGGTAAGGCGATGATTCTGGCGGGTTTCTATATTGTAAACCCAAATAGAACTTTGCCCGTTGGAATTGCTGTTGGTATAAGTAATCCAGCGGGAGTCGGGAGAAAAATTGTAACTGAGGATCTCGAAGGCACCGGGCTGGTCAACGATACGGATATTGCCGGTGTTCACATCAAGAAGCTGAAGCTTCATGCTGCGGTCAAAGAAAACCAGGTACCGGCTGTCGGGCGACCATTTGGCCTGGTATTTCCACCCTTTCGAACCGGAGGTAATCTGCCGGGGCTGATCACCTTCCTTATTTTCAAGCAGATACACTTCGTACTCGTCGGTCTGGTCGGAATAATAGGCTATCCATTTGCCATCGGGCGACCATGTGGGAAAAACAGCTCTTACACCCTGGGTGTTGGTAAGGTTATGTATGGTGCCTTCACCGGCGGGTACCGAAAAGATATCACCCCGTGCATCAAACAATACCCGATTGCCTGAGGGAGAAATCGCCATACTGTGAATATTGTCTTTTACGTTTTTAAAGTAAGGCAAGGTGTAGGGATTGTCGTAGCGGATATTAACAATTACCTGCTCTTCCTGCTCTGTTTCCAGGTTGAGTTTAAAAAGTCTTCCTCCATTTTCATATACCAGTTGTCCGTTGTTTCCACTGGGCCACATTACATCAAAACGGTCGTGAAAAGTGAGCTGCCGTGTTTCGCGGGTATTTACATCAAAGCTATGTATATTGAGCCACAGGTCGCGATCGGAGGCAAAATAGATCTTATCTCCCCACCAGGTAGGGATATGATCGGTGCCCACCCAGTCGGTAATTTGCTCTGAGGTGTTATTAATCAGATCATAGATATGTACATTTGAGGCTCTGCCCCCTTTGTATCTTTTCCAGGTACGAAATTCACGATCGATATGAACGAAAGCCATTTGGGTATCGTCGGGCGAAAGATCGGCAAAACCGCCGTAAGGTATGGGAAGTTCTTCTTCCAGTCCGCCCTCAATACTTGCAAGGAAATAGCGCCCCATCCGATCGCCGTATTCGGTTCTGTTTCCGCGAAACAGAACTTTCTTGCTGTCGGAGGTCCAGCCCAGAACCACGTTATCGAATCCACCCCGTGGAGGCATAATGCCCACATCGTTGTAAAAAGTTAGTTGGCGCGGAGTACCTCCCTGAGAAGGCATCACCCAAACCTGACGGCTACCACTGTATTCGGCAGAAAATGCGATCCATCGACCATCGGGAGAGATTTTGGGAAACAACTCCAGCCCTTTGTGGGAGGTAAGCTGTCGTGCATCGCCTCCTGAAGCATGTACCGTCCAGATATCGCCGGCATATACAAAGACGATCTGATCGCCATTGATATCCGGAAAGCGCATCATGCGTGCATCCTCATGAGCGTTGGCCATAGCAGGCAACAACAGGGCAAGCACCAGCGTTTGCAAAAGTGTAAGCAATTTGTGCATGTGTGAAAGGATTTTAAAGGTTACAAAACGATCTATGGTTACTAAAACATTGATTTTCCCCCACGTAGACCGTTAAATTTTGATTTCCAAAAATACAAATTTCACCCGATCCCCTTGTAAAGTGCGCAATCTGAAAACCTTTTTACAAAATTTTAACGGCTGTTACCAATAAGGATAAACCCTGTAAGGATTCAACAACATCTTTGAGAGGTAATCGCAGGAATGGAAATTGGGTCCACCCTGATTCTACTCCGGTCAAAAAAAGGTTCTTTTCTCGTTTTACGCATTTTTATTTGCGTGAAAAGCACTTGTTTTTTCTATTTTTCTTCCATTCCATGTTAATATTTCATTTTTATTCATTGTTGATAACTATGGTTGTTAAACGAAATTAGCGTGCTGTTTGTCTTAATTGACAAAGCCCGCAGCGTTATTAACAATTGTTGATAACCGGTGTTGAAACAACGTGAACAAAAACGAGGCTAAAAACTTGATTTGCAAGCTTTTTTGATAGTATATTTGTTTCAGCAGGTGAGCGATAAAAGACCGCCCCCAAAGTAAGGAGAAGAGAGAAATCCTTAGCTGGATTTCGAACCGATCGCACAAACCTTCGGGTTTGCTTACCCAGGGAGCCAAAGTCCGGAAACTTTTACAACCGCAGTCTGAAAAGGCTGTTTTTGCGAAGGCAGAAGGTCGGAAGCTTTAAGATCGCAAGCGTTCTTTAAGTGACTGAGTCGAGAGCAACCCCATACAGTGGCCCCAATCCTGTATGATGTGTTGAGGCCGACACACCTCCGGGTGTATCAGCCGGTCAGGCAAAAACACTGTTCTTTGTTTCGCCCCATCCCGAAGCCCACTTTTTCGAAGAGAAGGAAGCAAAAAGGTAAAGGCATTGCAAATAAGGAAAAAGATTATGCCAGGCTCTTACAAAACCGACACTTTGTCTGGGAAGAGATACTCCGGTATCTCCAGCAGACGGCAAAAATCTCTTGCTTTAGACGGCACGGGAGGATTGTCAGGGGCTGCGGTAAGTATTGTTGCAAAACAAAACTCCGTATGCCGGTCACAATAACAGTAGCCTGACGCGAAGGGAGATTTCGGTTTCCCAGAGTGAATGGGAATAATTCTGCAAGGAATTATTCCCATTACTGTTTTTTAGACCTGCCAATGCAGCAGTCCATACCAAAAATCAAAACTCCGGCCTCTTCCTTACCTTCGGATTTAGCAAACAAAACTGCTGAATACCTATATTGTTATCTGGAAATTTCTCTTGTTAACAATATCACTTTTCGATTTCTATGAAAGGCTTAACAATCAACTAAAAGCCGAACCCTGATATGGTTTAGCACCCAATTAACCGGAAAATGGTTTGCTTGTTGTCTTCAACAAGCTGCTCAACGAGCCTCATTTGCTCAATGGTGTTTTTATCCTCGACAACCACTTCTTTGGGAATTTTCCCGTTATAGTTTATAACCTGGTCGGCGCTCATGCTAAAGAGCTGCACCAAAACCAATACCGTCCATTAAAATGAAAAGATATGCAGGAAATAAACGTAAAATTAAGTATATTTGTACCATGTTGGTACACATTAATTTTCAATGATATGTTAGTAATAAGCAGCCGGGAATTTAGACAGAACCAAAGGTTATACTTTGAAAAAGCGGATAAAGGAGAGCAAATTATCGTCCAAAGAGGGAAAGATAAATCTTATGCTTTAACCCCTATAAATGAGGATGATGTTTATTTTAGTGCTGAAATGGTAAAGAAAATAAAGCTCAGTGCAAAGCAAGCAAAAAACGGAGAAGTAAAAAGGATTACAAGTACTGATGAAATAAATGAGTTGCTTGGATTATGAGCTATGTTTTAGAGTTTACCAAAGTAGCTTTAGCAGACATAGAAAAGCATAAAAAAGCTGGAGATAAAGCCGTACTTAAAAAGATAGCCAATCTCCTTAATGAAATCAAAGAAAACCCTTCTGAAGGAACTGGACGATTAGAGTTAATGAAATACGGTCTTTCCGGAAAATTCTCCAGAAGAATAAACCACAAACACCGATTAGTATATTCTATTGAAGAGGAAGTTGTAACAATACACGTTTTAAGTCTTTGGGGACATTACGGAGACAAATGACCCACAAACCCCAAACGCCCCATAGAAAAAAATCCAGCCCTCTACAAAAAACGGCCCCTGTCTTTTATTTACTTTCCTGAAAGATAGCTTTCTGCAGATTTTTTATTCAAAAGCCTTGCCCTGCCAACGCCGACATTGAAAGTTACCTAAGCGGTAAAATGATTACAAGCGTTCAAGCGGGGTAATGACCTTTTTCTGTTCACTGAACCAAGCATTACAGACACCTATTATCATTGACTTGAGCATTTGTTATGCGAGCTCAATCTAACCGATTTAATAAATAACCAATCAGACAAAGGTTTACGGAGCCTGGCTGTCCATTCCGTCGAAGTTGAGCATGTTTTGTTGCCGGTTTTGCCTGTTGGGTATACCAAAGGTGTAGCGCACATTGAACCCGAAACGTTGGTTGTCGGCATATCGGTCGCCAAAAGTACGAATGGAGCCCTGGTTAAGTTCAAATTCCGTAACCATGGTGCGCAGCACATCTCGTGCAGAGAGAGTAAGGGTGAGCCGCTTATTGAGGAAGGTGCGGTTGAGACCAAGATTCAACTGCCCAAAAGTGTTGAGCTCAAGAAAATTCATTTGTCCACGGGTCATCATAAAACCACTCATGGTAAGACGGGTTTCCTGCCCCAGTCTCAACATGTGAAAAGTAAAAAATCTCCAGCTTCCTCTGCTGAAATTCAGAGGTTGTCCTTCATACACACCGTCATAAGTATTATGATTGTATTGTGCACCCGCGGCAAAGAAGTACCTGCCTCCCGGGGGTATGCCTACTATGCCGCGAAAATAGGTTTCGGTACTTTGCCCAAGGTTATCGAACGTTCGCATGGCGACATCGGGAAACATGGGGTCCCGATAAATTACACTGGAAAAAATATCTTTTGTATAGCTTCTGCCAATAGCAAAAATGGGCATATCATTGAGGCTGATATTGGCCTCGATGTTTTCGGCAAACTGTGGTTTCAAAGAGGGATTGCCGGTTTCGTACAAAAACTGATCTACATAATTAACGTAAGGATTGAGGCTTTGGTAACCTGGCCTTGTAATGGTGCGCCGGTAGATAAGGAAACCCATTACCTCGAATCCGGCCAACTCAACCAACGGACGGCTCAGGTACAAATAAGGGAACCAGTCTGCCCTGTCCACCACAAAACTGGTATCTGCGGGTACTCTCTGATTGCCTTCCATAAAGGTATGCTCTAACCGTACTCCCCCTTTGAGGTTTATACCCCAACCCAGGGGCCTGGAGAGCTGCGCATAAGCTGCCGAGATCCTCTCGTTATAGCTGAAAGCATTGGTGCGCAATGGGTCTGGAAAATCGCTCCCATTGAAGGTAATCTGAAAGTCGGAGCTGCTGCGGTAGTTTTGCCAGGACCCGCTCACCCCCGTTTCGAGCTTGATACGAAGAGGCAGCTGAAGCACCAGGTCGGATTGCAGCTGCACAAAATGCCTTTGCTGATCATTGTCTCCAAAGCCCAGCAAGCTCTCCATTTCTGGCACAAGAAAACCCGAACTGTAATCCTGCACATTATTGCTGTTGTTGAAAGCATAGCTGAAGCGGTTGTCCCATTCAGAGCCCAGGGTATCAAGGCGGTATTTAACTCCCAGGTCTTGTTGGATATTCAGGAAACGGTTGTCGTTCTCGATGCGGTTGAGGGTATGCGAAATGGGTTGCGGATCGAGTGCTTCAATAATATTATTGTTGCTGATAAATGACCGTGGCAGGCTCCCGCTGATCCGGCCATCATAGCTGAAGTTGAGTGTTTCGGAGGGGTCGAAAGCAATGCCATACCCTGTAAAGGCCGTTGCTGACTGCCTTCGTGTTCGTGCCTGCTGCATCAGGAGTGTGTCTGGCCGGAGGGTGCGTGTAGAGTTGATCTGCTCAAGGCTTTCATTGCGCGACATGTTTACATTCAAATAGCTTGAGGTACGGTCCGCTCCGTTGTTGAGGCTGAAACCAGCAAACTGATTGCCATAAAAGCCCTGGTTCATACCACTGCTTACCGACCCAAAACGCCCCACGCGCACCCCTCGTTTGAGAACTATATTGATGATACCTCCTGAGCTGGAGGCTGCATAGCGCGCTGAGGGAGTACGCATCACCTCAATTCGCTGCACACTGCCAGGCGGCAGGCTGCGCAATACCGTAGAAATATCCTGATTGCTCATCTTTTGTTCTCTTCCATTGATAAGGATGGTAGCGGGAGTGGCGCTACTGAGGTAAATACCCCCATCCTGATCAACAAACAAACCCGGTGTACTCTCCAGTATCTCAAGGGTATTGGTGCTCAGGGCTGCCAGAGGCTCAGGATCGATAATCATTTTATCATCTTCCTGGCGAATCAGGGGGCGGCGTGCAGAAACAGTGACCTCGCCCAGGTTGATGGCATCGGGTTGCAATACAATTTCAAACCTCTGGCTTCCATTTCGAACGTTGATCCCTTTCTCCTGGGGCTCAAAACCAACAAAGCTTACCCGCAAATGATACAAGCCATGGCGGAGAGATGAAAACTCTGCCCTCCCCTCTCCATCGGTAATGGCAAAAAAACGAGTAGAATCAGGCAATGCCCAAAGCTGAACAGTGGCACCAGCCAGTGTTGTGCGGCCCGGATCGCGTACTATTACCTGGAGATTTTGTGATATACTTTGAAAACTACCGAGAAAAAACAGCAGCAAAAATATTCTTAAACTCAAATTGATACCTTTCATGAAGTCAGCAGGATGAAAAAAAGGTGGAAGACTTAAACGAACAATAAACGTAAAGCTCAACCTAATAGTTTTTCGTTTCCATCAAAAGCTTTAGAATTTTTAACGTGTTTCGATCTTTGGCTCCCAAATGAGCAGGTGTGCATTGGGGAAAAACTTATAACTTCGTTGACCTAAAGTGGAACCTAAAAGCAATCATACCTATGACCACCCGAGAGAAACTAGCAGCCCTTCGCGGGTTGATGACAGAAAAAGGCTTTGCAGCTTACATCATCCCTCCCACCGATCCTCATCAAAGTGAATATATTCCTGACCACTGGAAAACCCGCGAATGGTTTTCGGGCTTTACCGGCTCGGCAGGCACTGTGGTTGTAACCCACGATTTTGCCGGGCTATGGACCGACTCGCGCTATTTCATACAGGCGGAAAACGAACTCAATGACAGTGGCATCGAGCTTGTTAAACTCAAAATACCTCACACGCCCGAATACATCGACTGGCTTGCCAACCACCTGAAGGATGGTGATTTGCTGGGCATCGATGGCAAGGTTTTTTCGCAGGGCCTGGTAACCCTTCTGAAAGAAAAGCTTACACGAAAAGGCATACGGATCAATTGTGCTTATGATCTTCCGGGCATGATCTGGCAGGACCGGCCCCAGATCAGCATCAAACCCGTTTTCGAACATGATGTAAAGTATGCAGGAAAGTCGAGACAGGACAAAATTGCACTGGTCCGGGGCGAGATGGAAAAATCCGGTGCAGACTACCATTTGATAACTCCTCTGGATGAACTGGCCTGGTTGCTCAATCTCAGAGGCAGCGATGTGGACTACAACCCGGTTTTTATAGGATATGCAGTGCTTTCGCACTCAGAAACCCTGCTTTTTACCGATGGCCGCAAATTATCGGCTGATCTTTCGCACAAGCTACAGTCAGAAGGCATTCAATTGAAAGATTACCATGAAATTGCCAGCTACCTTACTACCCTTCCTCAAGATAGCAGCATATTACTGAGTTCTCCCAAAGTATCTCACCATATTTATCTGGCCATTCCTCCGCATTGCCGCAAGATTGATTCTGTAGGTATTCCAACCTTATTGAAATCCTGCAAGGATGAGCACGAGATTCGCAATATACAGAATGCGCTTATTAAAGATGGGGTTGCCCTTGTAAGGTTTTTCCGCTGGCTGGAGGAGAACCTGGGCCGCATGGAAATATCCGAATACAGTCTCGACGAAAAGCTTACTTCTTTTCGCGACGAGCAGCAGGGCTATATAGGCAACAGCTTTGGCACCATTGCCGGCTACAAAGACCACGGCGCCATTATTCACTACAGTGCTACCCCTGAAACGGCCTACACGCTGGGAAAAGAAGGGCTCCTTCTGCTCGATTCGGGCGGACAATATGTGGATGGCACCACCGATATTACGCGAACCATCTGCCTGGGCAAACCCACCAAGGAAGAAATTTTTGATTACACCCTTGTTCTCAAGGGTCTTATACAGCTCTCACTGGCTATCTTTCCTGAGGGTACCCGCGGCTATCACCTGGATGTACTGGCCCGTTCGCCTTTGTGGAACAAAGGGCGCAATTATGGTCATGGCACAGGCCATGGTGTGGGGTATTTCCTCAATGTGCATGAAGGCCCCCAGGGCATTACCCCCAATGCAGCCGTATCGCAACCCTTACAGCCCGGCATGGTACAATCCAACGAACCCGGTTTTTACAGGGAAGGCAAATATGGCATCCGACTGGAAAACCTGATCATGGTGGCTCCACATTCGGAAACAGAGTATGGCAGATTTCTGCAGTTCGAAACCCTGACCCTTTTCCCCTTCGAGATGCAACTCATTGACCCCGATATGCTCACCGACGATGAGAAAGGATGGCTCAACCGCTATCACCGGAAAGTCTTTGAGAGGCTTTCGCCAAGACTGAGCAAAGAAGACAATCAGTGGTTGCTCGAAAAGATAAAGGAGGTAAAGTAAAAAAGTGGACGGATGGACCGGGCAGCACTAACGAATAAGAGTGTTGGCAATATTAAATACTGCTACCCGGTACATCTCACCCTTTATTTCTGAGGGGTTGAGAAATACAGCCAGGACAAGTGCATTGGTAAAATCGAAAATGTACCTGTATTTGTTGCCAGCCTCGCTCTCCACATCCATGTAATACATTCCAGGTTCTTCTCCCGCTTCTCCGTAAAGGGTATAGGTCGACACCTGAAAAGGTGTTATGTGAACAAAGGAATCGCTAGAAAACCTATCGTCTGCAACAAACACTGTTGCCATATAATCCGTTTCAGTGCAGTCGGAGTATTGATCCGTTTTTGCGTTGAACCTGCATTCGTATCTTTCGGTGGAGAGGAAAATAACCTGGTCTTGCCCAAAAGTGATCAGGGAGCAAAAAAGTAAAAAAGAGAATAGTCCCATTGTCTGTACTAACCGAAAATAGCCTGAATCAATCAGACCGTATCGATTGTTTTGTTCTTGCAATGAGCCTACCTTCATAAATTCATTCTTTTGCAGGCCTGCAGTGTTTGTTAGAGTAGTTAATCGCTTCATCTGGATGTGTATTTGTTTTGTTCAAAAAAGAAGTCTTATAGGCGGCAAACCGATTAGAACTCTAACACGGGTTTCCATCGCAACCCAAAAAGACCGACCAAAGATAGAAATTTTACGATCTGATATGCCACATGATAAAAAATCGTGTGGTTTTCTTTTTTAAAACAGGAACCTGATTCGGCAACCTTCAATTTCTCACATTGCTACATTTTTTTCACACAATTATCCAATCATCATTTTCCAGATTCGTCATACACCCCTGTTAATCTGGATATTACAAAATACACTTTTTTCATGGCATCTCTGTTGCAATACTTTGAGCATACTCAACCCTAAAAAAGAGATGTATGAAAAAGATTAAAATAGCGTTGTTATTTTTTCTGGGTATTATTCTGTTTGCACCTGCAACATTTGCGCAAGGTCTAAGTATAGACAGCCCCAATTACCGGACAGCAATCGGGCTGCGAGGTGGAGAATTGGGCGGATTTACATTCAAACACTTTACCCAATCCGATGGTGCATTTGAGGTAATTGTAGGATTAGGCTACCGCAACCCACACATTTTTTCGGTAACCCTGTTGTATGAAAAACACACTCCCGCATTCAATGTCAGCGGCATGCGGTGGTATTATGGAGGAGGAGGTCATGCAACGGTGATTGGCGACCGATCAGGCTACTACCGTCATCCTTGGGGTCGACCCCGCTATTATTATGAAGCGGGAGCTGTGGGACTTGGGATTGATGGAATACTAGGTCTGGAATACAAAATCCCTCCCATACCCTTTGCGATCAGCTTTGACCTGAAGCCCTACATCGAGGTTACCTCTGCAGGAGGAGCCTTCTGGTCGCTCGACCCAGCCTTGGGCATCAAACTCACTTTCTAGCAATCTTTTAGAATAAATCAGCATACAGGGCCCCATCTTTCAGCAAAAAACAACCCCCTGTATACCTCAGGGCCTCTGTCTCAGAGGCCCTTTTCTTTATTCTGCAAGTTATCATAGATTTTAACGATGAAACCCACATGAGCAATGCCCGACCACAGACCACAATTTATAAAGTGCATGCGGGATCCATTCAACAACTTAAATCAAATACATTCGAATGAAACTTGCATGAGCACTGCGGCTCACAAAAAAAGATGAACCGGAGCTCGACGCAGTCAAAATAGACATGCAAGTTCCCCCGCACAGGCGGGGCAGGCATACGGCCAATGAAATTAAATAAAATATTTTCTGATGAAACAGTATACATTCTTTTAGGAAGATGGCACAAGAGAGGTGCTCTGCGGAACGGATGTTCTCTCCGCTCTCACCCAGGCAGGATATACGGCTAAAAGCCTTCCCAGGCTTTCCTTCTACCTTCCTGACGATAACCACGACTTTCAATGGGATCAGGAAAACAAACGGTGGAGTTATAACCCTGACTCAAAATGATCATGGTTTCCCCCTCCCATGCCCATAAGAACAGTTAGCGTACTTTGTCTTTTAAACTATTGAAATTCAAATTTCTAGCTGCTTTTTTGAACTAAACCAGCTTCGGAGCGTTAGTTTTATGGCATTTTATTACAAACTACTTACAGATACTATGAAAAATCCAGCAAAAGAACCCTCCAATCCCCTTTGGTACAAAGATGCAATTATTTATCAGTTACATGTAAGATCTTTTTACGACAGCAACGGTGATGGCATTGGCGACTTTCGCGGATTGATTGAAAAACTGGATTATATACAAAACCTGGGAGTGAACACCCTGTGGTTATTACCCTTTTACCCTTCTCCATTGCGCGACGGAGGTTACGACATAGCCGATTTTCAGGACATCCATCCGGATTATGGCACTCTGGCCGATTTCAAACGATTTGTAAAGGAAGCCCATAAAAGAGGATTGCGCATAATTACTGAATTGGTCATCAATCATACCTCGAGCGAACACAAATGGTTTCAGAGGGCGCGCAAGGCAAAGCCTGGCAGCAATCATCGTGATTTTTATGTCTGGAGCCCTACCCAGGAAAAATACAAGGATGCACGAATCATTTTCCAGGATTTTGAAGTGTCAAACTGGACTTATGATCATGAAGCGGGAGCCTATTACTGGCACCGATTCTACTCTCATCAACCCGACTTGAATTTCGAAAACCCCAATGTACAAAAAGAGATTTTCAAGATACTCGATTTCTGGTTTGAGATCGGAGTGGATGGTTTCCGTCTGGATGCCATCCCTTACCTGTTTGAGGAGGAAGGTACCAACTGCGAAAATCTGCCGCAAACCCATGCCTACCTGAAGTCGTTGCGCAAATATGTAGACGAACGTTACCAGGACAAACTCCTGCTGGCCGAGGCCAATCAATGGCCCAATGATTCCAGGGAGTATTTTGGAGAGGGAGATGAATGCCACATGGCCTTTCATTTTCCGCTTATGCCACGTTTGTATATGGCTTTGCGAATGGAGGATCGTTTTCCCGTTGTAGACATCATGGAGCAAACCCCGTCAATCCCCGACAATTGCCAATGGGCCATATTCTTGCGCAACCACGATGAGCTAACCCTTGAAATGGTATCAGATGAAGAGCGCGATTACATGTATAAAACATTTGCCAAGGATCCCCGCAAAAGAATAAATGTTGGCATACGTCGCAGGTTATTCCCTTTGTTTGGTGGCGACACACGCAGCATTGAGCTACTCAACTTCCTGCTTTTCTCTATGCCCGGAACACCTATTGTGTATTATGGCGATGAGATTGGAATGGGCGATAATTATTACCTTGGCGACCGCGATGGGGTCAGAACCCCCATGCAATGGTCGCCCGACAAAAATGCAGGATTTTCCAGGGCCGATCCGCAAAAACTCTTTCTCCCCGTTATCATCGACCACAACTATCACTACACAACGGTAAATGTTGAAAATATGGAGCGCAATCCATCTTCATTCTTATGGTGGAAGCGTAGAGTAATTGCCAAACGAAAAAAATACAAAGCATTTGGGCGTGGGTCCATCCGTTTTATCAACACAAGCAATCCGCATATACTGGCCTTTGTGCGCGAATTTGAGGAAGAAAGCCTTCTGGTTGTTGTAAATCTCTCCAGGTATTCTCAGCATGCGGAGCTTGATCTGCGCGATTTTGCAGGAGCTATTCCGGTGGAGGTGTTCAGTCGTAATGAGTTTCCCATGATCACCGATACCCCCTGGTCCTTTTCCATGCAGTTCAAAAACTACTTCTGGTTCGAATTGCAAAAACAGGAGAGAACCCGTTTGGACCTCCCACCCCATGCGCAAAACATGGCAGTCGATCTTCAGCAATGGAACACCATGGATAGGGAGTTGCAGAATACCCTGAAATTGCATATCCGGCAGTTTATACTGGGAAGCAGTTGGTTCAGGGGCGACATCAAAAAACTGCGCGATATCAACCTGATTGATGTATTCCCGGTAAAGACCGGAAAAAGGAACTCCTGGGTATTTATGGTTCAGATGGATCTGATTGATAATGACAAGGACATTTTCCTGATGCCCTTGTCTGTTGCCACCAATAATCATATGGAAGTGATGCGTAGACGGCATCCGGAAGCAATCGTTTGCTCATTGGAGTTCAACGGCGAAGATGCCATACTTTATGATGGCGTTTACAACGAGCTGATGATCAACGGACTCTTTCAACTCATGCAGAAAAAGGGGCGTATCAGAGGTATGTCTGGAGACATGGAGGGCTCCTCGGGCAGCAGGCTCCGCCGTGTCGACCCAAATGCCTTACCTTTCAAACCACACGTAGTTGCCTTTAGGCCCACCAATACCTCTCTGACCTTGGGCGACCCATTCTTTTTCAGGATCTTTCGTAATCTGCAGGAAGGCGAAAACCCTGATGCAGAGATACTGAAAAACCTGTCGCGCCATACTTCATTTTCCAATATCCCCTTTTATGCCGGACGTATCGATTATATAAGAGAGGGCAGCGAAACCACTACCCTTGCCGTTCTGGCAGATCTGATCCCCAATGTTGGGAGTGCCTGGGATATGACCCAGACAGCGCTTGACAGTTTCTTTGACAAAGTTCTCAGCGAGAAGTCCGATCATACTGCGAGTTTTACCAACGGGGAATTGGAGGAGCTGATGGATCCCTTCTTCCTGGAAATGGCAGAATTGCTGGGCCAACGCACCGCCCAGTTGCATCAGAGCCTGGCTTCTGTAAATCAGGCTAAGGGGTTGGCTCCCGAACCCTTTTCTTTGTTGTATCAAAAATCGCTTTACCAGGCCCTGCGTACCCATGTAAAAAGAACTTTTGCCGGTTTACAAAAACAACTCGAAGCCCTTGAACCCGAAACCCGCCAGCAGATTCAGGAAGTTATTGCCAATCAGGATGAATACCTGGAGCACATCCGCGATATACTTGAAAAAGCAAAGATTGACACCTGGAAAATACGCATCCATGGAAATTTCAAGCTCGATAAACTTCTTTTCACTGGCAAGGACTTCATATTTACCGATTTTGAAGGTGAATCGGAACTTGCCCTGAGTGTTCGCAAACTCAAGCATTGCCCGCTGAAGGATGTAGCTTCCATGCTCGGATCACTTCATTATGCCGTTTTCAAAGGGTATCAGCGCCGTAAAGAATTCATTCCTGTAAACGACAATTACCTCAGACCCCTTATGGACAGCTGGTACGATAAGGTTTCTGAAAGCTTCCTGAAAGGGTACAAAAATCAGGCATTCGAGGCCGGGTTGCTCCCGGCCAGTAACATGCAGATAAACGAACTGCTCAATATATTCATCTTTGAAAAAGCGGTGAAAGAACTTCAGCGGTTTATTGCAATTCAACCCGAAGCTCTGGAGGTACCCCTCAAGGCCCTTAAAAAAATCAGGGCAATCATTTAATTTGTCATTGCTTCTGTCAATTGGCATTTTCAGCTTGCTCTGCAACATGACTTATTAACACCGAAAAAGGTTACCCTGCTCATTGGATAGGGAGCAATTGACTCAACCGTATAAGAGAAACTTTTCGTTTCACACAACTCAAAAAAACGTTATGGCACAAGATGCTTCACATCAATCAAATACAAATAAAATCCAAGCGATAATCTTTGATCTGGACGGTGTACTAACACAAACCCGAAAAACCCATAAAAAAGCCTGGAAAGAGATGTTTGATAGCTTTTTTAAGAAACATCATCCCGATCAGAGCTCCATGGCCGAGGACGATTACCAGGAGTATATTGATGGCAAGCCCAGGTACCAGGGAGTAAAAAGTTTTCTGATGGCGCGAAAGATTGAACTTCCGTTTGGTTTTCCGGAAGATAAACCAGGGTTTGATACGGTTTGTGCGCTGGGCAATATAAAGAACAAACTCTTTAATGAAATACTCGAGGAGGAAGGGGTGGAGATTTATGAAGATGCTCTTGAAAAACTAAAAGATTGGAGGAAACAGGGCATAAAAACCGCCATTGTATCATCCAGCAAAAACTGCAAAAAGATTGTCGAAGTGGCCGGGATTGAAGACCTTTTTGACACCCGTGTGGATGGGCTTGTATTGGAAGAGATCGGATTAAAGGGAAAACCTGATCCTGATATTTTCACTGAAGCTGCCCGCCGCCTGGACGCCCGGCCCGAAAACTCTATTGTCTTTGAAGACGCCACCTCAGGGGTAAAAGCAGCACAAAGAGGTTATTTTGGATTGGTGGTAGGAGTAAGCCGGTTCGACAACAAAGATGCCCTTAAGGAAAATGGCGCCGATATTACCATTGACAATTTCAATGAATTGGACCTGAATGATGAGGAACTTGTTGAAGAGTTTTTCTCGCGCCAGGGCAAGTCTATCTTTCCTGACAATAAAGAAATCTTTGCAACCCTGAAAAAGAAAAAACCCGCCATATTCCTGGATTACGACGGCACCCTCACTCCTATTGTGCAACGACCCGAAGAGGCTGTTATTTCTGATCAGATGAAAGAAACCCTGAGGAAGCTTGCAAAGATTTTCACCGTTGCCATCGTTACCGGTCGCGACAAAGAAGATGTGGAAAACCTGGTGGGGCTTGATGAACTGATTTATGCAGGCAGTCATGGCTATATCATCTCAGGCCCCGGGGGGCTTTCCATGGAACATCCAGATTCGAAAAAAATCATTCCCAAACTGGATAAAATTGAAAAAGAAGTGGAAGATGCCCTTAAGGATAAAACGGAAGGGACACTGGTTGACCGGAAACGCTATGCCATTGGCATCCATTACCGCAACGCAAGGCCTGAAGATGAAAAAGTAGTTTACACCCTGGTGGATGAAATGCTCGAAAAACATCCCGGACACAAAAAAGGCATAGGGAAAAAAATTGTGGAAATCAAACCAGACATTGACTGGCACAAGGGAAAAGCGGTAGGCTGGATCATGGAGGCCCTTGCATTATCCGGTAAAGATGATAGTATCCCTATGTTTATCGGTGACGACATTACCGATGAAGATGCCTTTGAAGAATTGAAAGACAAGGGCATTGGGGTGCTTGTAGGAGGACACGGGCAAAAAACAGCAGCTGAGTATGCGCTTAAGAATGTATTCCAGGTGAGGGAGTTTTTCAAAAGGCTGATCTCATTGTACAAGTAATTTGCGATGGATTGTTGATGACTTTGATGATGGTGCTGGGCACTGATTTGGGTTTCAACGCCCCATGAGATCCTGATAAAAACAAGAACAATGATGAATAACTGGACTATTACCTATAAAGATTTTGACCCCAAAGAACATCCGCTTCAGGAAGCATTATGTACGCTTGGGAATGGCTATTTTGCCTCCCGTGGTGCTCTTGAAATGGAGAGGAATAAATTCAGGAAAAATGGCTCAGGGAAAGAGTGGAACTATCCGGGCACTTATCTTGCCTGTGGTTTCAACCGCATGAAATCTAAAGTAAAGGATAAAGAAACAGAAAACGAAGATCTTGTAAACTGGCCCAACTGGCTGTTTCTTACCTTTAAGATCGGTAATGGCGATTGGTTTGATTTGGATGAACTGGAGATCCTGAGTTACCGGACCGATCTGAGGCTTAAGGAGGGGATTCTGGAGCGCAGCATGAAGTTTCGCGATAAGGAAGGCAGAGAAACATCATTATACAGTCGCCGTTTGGTTAGCATGGATAACCCTCATGCTGCAGCCATTCAGTGGGAATTGAAACCTGAAAACTGGGATGGCGAAATCACGATCCGTTCAGGTATTGACGGGGATATCATCAACAACAATGTGGCGCGCTACAGCGAACTCAACCAGGACCATATTGAAGTGCTTGGCACAGGACATTTTAATGACAACAGCATTTATCTGAAGAGCCATTCCAAACAATCGAACATACTGGTTGCGCAGGCTGCACGAATCAACATTTTTAAAGAAGAAAAATTTCAGAGCATCCGTCAATCCCCCGTGAAAGAAGAAAACTTTGTGGCCGGAGACTTTACTGTTTCCTGTCAGCAGAATCAGACCATTACCATTGAAAAAATCGCTACTTTTTACACTTCGAGGGACATGGCTATTGCCGATCCGCTCACTGAAGCCTGCACGCTTATTGACCGGGTGAAAGGATTTGCGCAACTGGAGGAAAGGCATAAAACATCATGGGATCAATTGTGGCAGTTTAACGACATTGAACTGCAAACCAGCGATAGCCTTGACCAGCTGGTTACACGGCTGCACATTTTTCATCTCTATCAAACGGTTTCTTACAACAGCATAGACTACGATATTGGCATTCCGGCCAGAGGCTGGCATGGCGAAGCATACCGTGGGCATATTTTCTGGGATGAGCTATACATTCAGCCGTTTATTGATCTGCACCATCCTCAGCTTTCACGATCGTTGCTGATGTATCGTTACCGAAGGCTTTCCGAGGCTCGTTTTGCGGCAAAGGAAGCTGGTTTTCGCGGTGCGATGTTTCCATGGCAAAGCGGGAGCAATGGTCGGGAGGAAACCCAGAAAATGCACCTGAACCCCAACTCGGGCCGGTGGCTTCCCGATGTATCGCACCTGCAGTACCATATCAACGCCGCCATACCTTACAACGTTTGGCACTTCTACCAATGCACGGGCGATACCGATTTTCTGCTTTCGCATGGTGCTGAGATCATTCTCTCTACCGCCCTGTTCTGGTCAGAGTTGGCTCATTACAACCCAGAAACCAGCCGTTACGAGATACACAAGGTGATGGGGCCCGATGAATACCACACCCACTACCCTGATGCTAAGGAAGATGACCCCGGGCTTAACAACAATGCCTACACCAACATTATGGCAGTTTGGGTTATTCAGCACGCTCTTGAGCTACTTGATCTGCTGGACGAAAAATGCTGCAGAAACCTGGAGCAGACGGTGGGATACACCCCAAAAGACATTACCCGATGGAAAGCCATCGTAAAAAAAATGTTTGTACCCTTCCAGGATACAATCATTTTGCAGTTTGAAGGATATGAAAAACTAAAGGAGCTGGATTGGGATCATTATCATGAGAAGCATGGTCATTCGCTGCGCCTCGATCGTATCCTTGAGGCCGAAGGCGATTCGTGCAACCATTACAAAGCCAGTAAACAGGCCGATGTGCTGATGCTTTTCTATTTGTTTTCCGCAGAAGAATTATCTGCAATTTTCAAAAAACTGGGTTATGATTTCAAGCCGGATCACATACCTCAAAACATTGAATACTATCGTAAGCGCACTGCTCACGGATCTACCCTGAGCCAGGTAATCCATGCATGGGTCTATGCCCGCTCCCACCGCGGTGAGTCGTGGAACCGCTTCCGCAAAGCCCTGATGAGCGATTTTAAAGATGTGCAGGGAGGCACCACCCGTGAGGGCATCCATCTGGGTGCTATGGCCGGCACTCTAGACATACTGCAGCGCTGCTATACCGGCCTGGAGATACGTGATGATGTACTGTGGTTGAACCCAAAACTCCCGGAAGATATAAAACAACTGCGGTTCCCTATTAGGTACCGCGGCCACTGGATCCACATTGGCATAACCCCTCAAAAGCTTATCATCCGTTTCGATAAAGGATGGAAACACCCTGTAACCATTGGTGTAAAGGGAAAAACCCACCGCTTCGAAACCAAAGAAACCAAAGAATTTTTACTTTAAAGAACAGGAGAACCAGAGGATGAGATTATTGATTGTTTCCAACCGATTGCCCGTTTCGGTACAAAAAAAGAACGGAAAATTTATATTCGAGAAAAGTGCCGGCGGCCTGGTATCCGGGCTGAGCGATTTTTTGGCAGGACTCGGAAAATCTCAAAGCGATATCGACGACTACATCTGGATGGGATGGCCCGGTATGACCATCGAAAAGGAAGATGAAGAAGATATCAGAAACACGGTACAAAAAGAACATAATGCTTCGCCGGTGTTTCTTTCACAGAAGCTTATGGATAAGGTATACCTGGGCTTCTGCAACAAAACCATCTGGCCCCTTTTCCACTATTTCCCCAATTATGCCAGTTTTGACAGCGAATTCTGGGATGAGTACAAGAAGGTAAACGAGATTTTCCGTGATGAGGTACTTAAGGTGCTACAGCCCGACGACATCATCTGGGTGCACGACTACCACCTGATGCTGTTGCCAGCCATGCTGCGCGAGCATGCAAACAATCCAATCGGGTTTTTCCTGCACATCCCCTGGCCATCGTATGAGATGTACCGTATGTTTCCGCGCGAAAGCCGCAATGCCCTGCTGGAAGGGCTGTTGGGCTCCGATCTTGTCGGATTTCATACCCACGACTATACGCAGTACTTTTTGCGTTCGGTGCTGCGCATACTGGGCAAAGACAATCATATGGGAACCATCGACCTGCCCGACCGCATGGTGAAAGTGGCCACTTTTCCCATGGGTATTGAATACAATAAATTCCAGGAGATGGATGTTTCGCCTTTTCCCGATAAAAAACCCGGACCCGACCAGCCGAAGATTGTACTGTCGGTAGACCGGCTCGACTATTCCAAAGGAATCATAAACCGTTTGCTTGGGTTCGAGCTGTTTTTGCGCAACAATCCGCAATGGCACGGCAAAGTGTTTCTCAATATGATTGTAGTACCCTCGCGCACGGCCGTTACCTCTTACCAGAAGATCAAACGGCGGCTCGATGAATTGGTGGGCAACATAAACGGCAACTATGGCAAGGTAAACTGGACACCTATCATTTACCAGTACACCTCTCTTTCGCACAAGGAGTTGATTGCCCAGTACCGCATGAGTGCCGTATCGCTCATCACCCCCCTGCGCGATGGCATGAATCTGGTGGCCAAGGAATATATCGCATCTCTGCGCGACCAGAAAGGAGTACTCATTCTGAGTGAGTTTACAGGTGCTGCCAAAGAGCTAGGTGAAACCATCATCATCAACCCCAACAATATTGACGAAATCGCCGAAGGGATTGCAGAGGCACTTGCCATACCTGATGAAGAGCAGATCCGTCGCAACAGAATAATGCAGAAGCGGCTTAAACGCTACAATGTAACCCGCTGGGCCAACGATTATGTAGACACGCTATTGGATATCAGCAGGGTGTCAGGTTTCACATCTCGAACCAAACTCCTTAAACCTACCCACCAGGAGGAGATCATACAGAACTTCCAACAGGCAAAAAACAGAATCATCATTGTAAACTATGATGGCACTCTTGTACCCTTTGCACCTCGCAGTGATGATGCCCGTCCGGGGTCTGACCTGCTGAAGCTGCTGGCACAGCTTAACCAGGAACCTCACACCGATATTGTAATTATCAGCGGACGTGGCAAAGAAGATCTTGAAGAGTGGCTGGGCGATACCCCTGTAAACCTTACCGCTGAGCATGGCACCTGGATCCGGGAGGCAGGTGATCGGGAATGGAAGCTGTTTAAACCCCTCTCTAACGAATGGAAAGAAGAAATTCTGCCCATCCTGGAAATGTACACCGACCGTTTGCCCGGCTCTTTTATTGTAGAACGCGACTATTCCCTCTCATGGCACTATCATAAAGCGGATATTGAGCAGGCATCATTTCTTTCCCGTGAGGTTAATGATCATTTGCTTTCCATCATCACCAACATGGGGATTCAGGTGCTTCAGGGCAATAAGATTATAGAGGTGTGCAACTCTGGCATCAACAAGGGCGAACTTGCCATGCACTGGGTTTCGCGCAAAGATTATGATTTTGTGCTGGCCATGGGCTCGGGCTGGTCCGACGAAATGCTGTTTTATCCCTTACCGCCCCATGCCTGGACCATCAAAGTAGGGATGTTGAAAACCGCAGCACGGCATGTCATTAAAAAACAAACCATAGCATTGGATTTACTGAATGCCCTCAACTCTGCGACAAACACGGCAGGAAATTAGCCTGACGGGATATTTCGTTTATCCTCCATCACCACCCTGGTTCTGGGCAGGCATTGCGGATATTCTTTCTGTATAAATTCGATGAGTTTCTCGCGTACAAACACACGCAAATCCCAGGCCTGTGGACTGGTGGCGGCACTCATCAGGGCCCGGATTTCCAGGGTATGTTCTTTGGCATCGGTAACCTGCAGCACGTTTACCTTGCCATCCCACAGTGGATTTGTTTCCAGCAGGCGGGTGAGCTCCTTGCGCAGGGGTTCAAAGGGGATGGTGTAGTCGGTATAGATAAATACGGTACCCAGAATATCTGCAGAGGTTCGTGTCCAGTTCTGGAAAGGGCGTTCCAGAAAGTAAGTGGAGGGTACCACCAGCCGGCGCTTGTCCCAGATACGTACCACCACATAGGTAAGATTAATCTCCTCAATCCATCCCCATTCGTTTTCCACAATCACCACATCGTCGAGCCGGATGGGCTGGGTAATGGCAATCTGCAGGCCGGCAAGCAGTGTTCCCAAAGCCTTTTGAGCTGCCAGACCCAAAATAAGCCCGGCAATACCGGCAGAGGCAAACAGACTAACTCCAATATTGCGCATCCCATCGAAAAGCATCAGGGTAACAGCAACTGAAATTACAATCACAACGAAAACAAGGATCTTTTCCAGAATATTAAACTGGGTATACACCTTTCTGCTTTTCAGATTGTCGGCTACGGAAATATCAAAATTCTTCAGCAACTGATTTTTGGCAATACGGATAGCGGCAATAACAGCCCAGGCAATACTTACCACAAAGAGAACCTCTCCGGTCTTTGCCATAGTATGTGCTGTATCATCGGCAAGGGTAAACCACTGGTGAATGCCCAGTCGTAAAAACTGAGAAAGCAACAAAACAAATACAGGTATTACAAATCTTTTTACATTTTGCATGATATAATGTTTTGAGATGGAGAAGGTTTAAAAAAAACAAACCCAGCCGGAAACACCGGCCAGGCAGCACTTTCATGTGTGTTCATGAAGAAGTCTTACTTCTTTCGCAGTTCCATTACCTGCACATTTCCCTGGCTGTCGGTTGAGAACCAGCGCATTTTACTTCTTCCAGAATCTACAATGATCCACACTTTGGGAAATTCTGCTCCTTCGCTGCGAATGCTCACGGTGTTGGCGGTATTGTCCCAGCGAAATTCGGTGGAAGCGGCATCTCCCCCATGTGCAATAGCAGTGGTGAATGCCTGCGACCCTCTGCCTCCGCTACGGAAAGTAATGGAGCCTGCATTTTCGATGGAAGAACTACTTCCTGCGGCGGTTCTGGATTCAAATTTTTCTATGGCCCATTCGCCACTCAATCTGGACGACAGGCGGCTTTGTGCTGTGCACGATGCCAAAAGCAGTGCCAAAGCAGCAATGAAGAAATAGGTTGTTCTTTTCATTTTTTCAGGATTTGATTTTCCGTTTCTGTTTTATCTTCTAAGGGTAAACATCTGCAGAAATTCTGCAAAATAAATGTACAAAGTAAATTTGCAAATTCAATGATTTTCCCTTAATAAATTAACGGTTGGACGAATGATTTGTTCAACCTTGCTCAGACTATAACACCGGACCACTCATCAGGTCTAAGAGTCATCCAACAATATTATGATTACCTTTGCCAACGGAAAAAAAGACCAATCGTATGACAGCAATTCAAAAGATCGGGGTACTTACCTCCGGAGGCGATTCGCCAGGCATGAACGCCGCCATTCGCGCGGTAGTAAAGGCCGCCCTGCATTTCAAAATCGAAACCATAGGCATCCAGAAGGGGTACCATGGCATGATCAACGACCTTATGACCCCCCTTGATGCTAGGGCCGTAAACAACATTATTCATCTTGGCGGCACCATACTGAAAAGTGCCAGAAGTGCCGAATTCAGAACCAAAGAAGGCCGTGCCCAGGGGGTAGCCAACCTGAAAAAGCACCACATTGATGCACTGGTGGTGATTGGTGGCGACGGTACCTTTACAGGAGCCAGCCTCATTGAAGAAGAACATCAGTTTCCGGTTATCGGACTGCCCGGCACCATCGACAATGATCTGTATGGCACAGATTACACCATTGGCTACGACACGGCAGTAAATACTGTAGTGGAAGCGGTTGACCGCATACGCGACACGGCCCACTCGCACGACAGGGTTTTTATTGTGGAGGTTATGGGCCGCGATGCCGGGTTCATTGCCCTGCGCAGTGGCATGGCCAGTGGTGCAGAAAAGATTCTGATCCCGGAAACCAAGACTTATGTAAACGAGCTGATCGATGCGTTGAAAACAGGATTCAATGACGAGGACAACTCAGCCATTGTAATTGTGGCAGAAGGATCTGATTTTGGGGGTGCCATGGAGGTAAAGAAAATCGTAAACGAACATTTCCCGGATTACGACACCCGTGTTTCCATCCTGGGGCATATTCAACGAGGAGGTTCGCCTTCTGCTTTCGACAGGATTCTGGCAAGCGGAATGGGTTACCAGGCGGTCAAAGGCCTTACTGAAGGCAAGCATGGTGTAATGGTAGGTTCAGTAAATCGGAAAATTGTATTTACCCCCTTCAGAAAATCCATCAAGCACCATAAGTCTTTCAACATTGAATTGAAAAACATTGCCGAAATCTTATCGGCTTAATAAAAACTATTTACCTCAACTACATGGTAAAGGATGGGCTTGCCCAAAGATTTATTCTGAAACAGGAAGTGTAAGAATAAATTCGGTGCCACCCTCCTTTACCAGTTCTACAGCAAGGGCTCCTTTCATGGCTTGGGCAAACTCGCTGCAAATGATCAGCCCAAGACCGGTTCCTTCTTCTCCGGCGGTGCCCGGAAGAGAAGAAATGTTACCATCGAGCCTAAACAGTTTATCAAGGATAACAGGATTTACACCGATACCATTGTCTCTCACCTTTATTTGAACATTTGCTCCTTGTGAGGAGAGGTTTGCTTCAATAACCACAAGACCTTTTGCAGGGTGGGAGTATTTTATGGCATTGGAAACAAGATTTTGCAAAATATATTTCAGCAGATCGGGATCGGCCAAAACCAATTCGTCGTCGTTGACCCTGTTATCTATCCTGACCCCTTTCCCGTTGAGTATTTCTTTAAATTCTTCTACAACATCATCAACCAGGGGAGCCAGCAGTAATTCTGAGGGCTGAACAACAGTTTTTCCGGCTTGCATGCGTGCCCATTTGGACATATTTTCCAGCAATCTGAAGTTACCCTCAATGGTCTTTTCCAAAACCGAAAAAAGTTCATCCATATCCTTACGATCATTGACCTGACTTGCATTCCTCAACATCCCGGCAATGATTTTAATAGCCCCCAGCGGATTTCTGAGATCGTGCGATATTATGGATAATAGCTTATTGCGCGCCAACTGGCTTTTGATGTCGGAAGGATTCGGTGTTGCAGACAAGTTAGGGGTTGCAGATTGGGCCAATTGGTTTTCTACACGAGCCAGGAGCTCACAATAGTGGATCGGAGAGTGAAGCACATCACTGGCTCCCAGATCAAAAGCCTTGCAAATTGACTCATGTTCGCGATTATTGAGTAACATGAGTATGGGAAACTCTTCTCTTGAGCTGTTTTGTCTAATATTTTCCAGAAGGGCCCATCCATTGAGCGAAGGAGCATTGGCATCCAGAATGGCAAGATCGAACAGCTCCCGGGCATACCAAAGGCTCATGGCATGGGAGTAGCTCCCTGCAAAAACCAGCTGATATTTCCCTTCCCGAAAAGTATCCTTCAAGGTATTTACATCCTCTTTTCGTTCAACCGCGACAAAAATTCTATACATTGCTTTCGTATGTTTCGACCAAAGATCTGAAAAATGATCCGATCAGACCAAACTCTAAATTTAAAAAATATTTTTGAAACATACGAAGATTATATATCATCTTTTGCGAAACACAAATACAGCCCCACTGCTTTGCCGAATCTTTGCATTATGGCAGACCTGCAATTTTCATGATGCTTTCAGGGAACTCCAACAAAAAAAAAACGGGCCGTTGCTCCCCAGCAACAGACCCGTTCCAACACAAACTATTAACCAAAAAACAAGCTCCTTTTGTGGTTCCTCTGGCAAGGATACATCAGGAGACATGCAATTCCCCGTCCACAGCATGCTGCGGAAGCCGGTCGGGCAAAAGCCCCGGGGACGACCAGATTTCATAAAGATCTTTTACTTTTTCATTGCCCCAGGGGGGGGGTCTGAAAAACCACATGCAAAAATAACAAACCAAACTACACGAAGTTTATTTTCGACCCGTACAAAATTGCTACAAAGGCAATTAACCACTGCTACAGCAATACTACAACCCTTCGCACAGTCCTGATTTTTAAAATATTAAAAAACCAGGAAAAGCGGGTGCTGAATTAAAAAAACCAGCACCCGCTTTTCCAAAAAGGTCTATGGGATCAACCAATTATTATTAAACTATTGTGCCACTACCACTTTTGTAATGTAGGCTTTTCCATCGGCAGATATTACCCTGAGCAGGTATACTCCCGGGGGCAGCGATGAAATATCCAACACACCTAAACGATTATTGAAATTTTGCACAAGAACACTTTGGCCTGTTAAGCTCAACATCTCTATCCTTCGCAACTCTACTTCTGCTTCAACAGAAATCTGATTAACCGCAGGATTTGGGTAAACACGAACGGAAGACTCCCAAACATCGGATACAGAAAGATCCGAAGCTTCGACAACCAGGGTAACCGGTATTATTAGCAGCGGAGCGGATGCATCATTGCTGCTGATTCTGATGTTTGCATAGTACACTCCGTTTTCCAGACCGGCAGTATCAAATGTAACGGTAATTTCGCCTGATTCTCCTTCATCGATGATGCCTTGACGTGGGTCGATGCTCAACCAATCCATTCCATTGAAAGAAAGATTGGCCCGGATATTCCAGTTGCTGTTCAATCCGTAGTCTGCCAGGCGCTCCCATTCAACGGCATCCATACTAATCCATCCCCCATTGAGATCAGCAGGGCCTCCATCAATGCCCAGCACGTAAACTCCTGAAGCATGTGTAACCTGGAAGCCAACCCATATATCAGCTCCTCTAATTGTAAGGGGAGTTGTTAAATCAATCGTATTCCAGCTGGCTCCTGTGGGTACAAAAGTCTGTTCGTGAAGCAAACTTCCGGGAGAAGTAGTTGTTCCTGCATCCCAGATCACAAGCTTCATTTCTGTGGGAACTGCATCGATGTATACCTCAACCGACTCAAGCTGGTAATCTTCAAAAACAGAGGTAAGCTCTGAAGGGAAACGGGCAGCACCATAGAAAGTTCCGCCAGCGATCAAGCCTATAGCATCAAAGTTATCTCCATCATAATTAAGCACAGTTCCTCTACTCTCAGGCTTGCCGGCAGTGTTCAGCTTTGGAGAGGTTTCTTTTCTGCCCAATTCTATTTCGCCCGAATGTACCTCTTCACCCACGGGAACCTGCCTTACCTGAGGCTCTTCCAATGTGTATTGTATCAAGGCACTGTAGAGCAATGTTCCTGTACCTGCGTTTTCGACAGCAATGGTTTGGGTTGATGTTGCATCCTGCTCCAGGGTTTCAGTCAGGGAAAGAGGATTTACAGTGATTTCCGGAGTACCAGGGTTAAGATCAAGCAAAAAGCTTATCCAGTCGCCATTTGGTAGTTCGGCTGCACCCACAAATTTGTTGCCATCGGGTGTTACATCCATTACCATAAAGAAAGTCCAGTCTGCTGCATCGAACCATCCTCTGCTTGCAACATACTCTTTGAAAGTTTCCATTGAACCATCAGGATGTCTTACAAATGCACGACGGGTATCAGGAGTTGGAGGAAAACCTTCTGAAGTATAGCCAAACACAGTTCCATCATCCAAAACAGCTGTTGGGCTCATTGAACCCATATTTAACGTGTTTTCAAATTGGGTTACACCTTCAGTTGGCGACCAGATAAAACCATAGCCTCCATAGTATCCTGCAGCGTAATTTCCATTGGCAGAAGCAGTTGTAGTTTCACCAAAATTTGACTGCGTTTCGTCCATGAATATCATTTCGTCATTATGCCAAACCACAGGCAACCAAGTCCACGCAGGTGCTGCCCATCCGTAAATAACGCTTCCATCGGCACTGATTCCACTTGCCCTTGAAGAGCCTTCAGTGGGTCCTATCAATTCATATCCATCTGCCTCTGTCCATTTAAATGCTTTTGCACTCCAGCTTTCAGTAAACTGCAAGCCTACAATGGTGGAGCCATCAGCAGAAATTCCCCATGCTGAGTTATAGGATTCTCCAAATATTTCAGGAAATTCGGGATTCATTCCCAAAAACTCCCATTCCTGAGTAGTTTTATTCCATCTTCCTGCGGTTTGAACTGGTGTACCATTATGTTCAAATTCTGTATCATAGGTTCCGGCTACCACGCCATCATCTGAAACACCACTAACATTGCCCTGAATATCAAGCCTTCCTTCAAAACGAGTCCACAAATAACCTGCTAGTCCTCCAAACTGGCTACCAGAGACATACTTTCCATCGGTAGAGATTCTGGTTGGAACTGTGTATTCAGGATAAATCACTGTAAAATCTACAGGCTGAGCCTCCATTACGATTAGGTTGGCGATGACTGTAGCGGCAGGATTTTCGGTATCATTGCCCGAAATCTCTATGGTAGCCTGGTATTCGCCCAATGCCAGCCCGGCAGCATCGAACGACAAGGTAATAGTTTGGCTTGATTTTGCGGGAATGCTACCGCTCATTGGGCTTGCCGACAACCATCCATCACCGTTGGTATAAGTAACCTCAAGGTCGAAGGTCAGGTTCTGTATCCCATCGTTGATCACCTTAAAGGTCTTGATGCCACTGCCATCCTCACCAACTACCTGGGTAATTTCTGTAGCATTCACGACCATAATGGGAGAATCATCCACTTCTTCACCCAGGGAGACATCATCAATCACCCAATAATGCGCAAACTCACCCTCATACCGGAAGGCAATAAAAACATCCTGCCCGGCAAAGGATTCAAGGTTAACGAAGTGCTGTTTCCAGTTTTCTGAAACGTTTTCTTCAACCCAGACTTCCACAAAATCTTCATCTGCAGGGTTGCCGCTTCCGGTAGAAATCAGTACACTGTTCTTATCATAGTAATCAGCATCGCCCACCATACTCCAGAAAGACAAATAAAAGAACCCTTCCTCGGGAATGGATATCTGGGGGGTAACCAGCCAACCGTCCTGGGGATCCCATGCATAGTTATGTATGGCAGCGTGTTGCCCGCCGGGTGTATGGTTAAACCAGCTAAGTGCCCACTCCGTTCCATCTGCATCTACATCGTATAGCGTCCAACCGATAGGTGGAAAGATTTCACTGTCAAAATTTTCAGTAAACGGATACACATTTACATCAACCACCTCAAAGGTAACCTGTACGGTTGCGGTAGGATTTTCGGTATCGTTGCTGGTAATGGTAAGGTTGGCCTGGTAAACACCAAAATCAAGTCCGGCAGCGTTAAAACCAAGGCTTACATCAACAGAAGCCTGGCTGGCAATGGTTCCATTCAATGGATTAACCACTAACCATCCTTCACCATTCAAATAGCCGATCTCGATATCAAATGTAAGATCCTGAATACCAACATTGCTTATCTGAAACGTTTGGTTTCCAGTGCCATTGGAGCCTACTGCCTGGCTAACTGCCGTGGTACTGATGTTGAAGATGGCAGAGTCGTCGATCAGCGATACATCGTCCACATTCCACGTATGTCCCCAGGGATCGCCTTCATACCTGAAAGCAATGTAAATATCCTGACCGATATAGCTTTGAAGATTTACGAAGTAATTCATCCACAGCCATGCATTGCCAAGGTCAGAGGCATTGTTCCAAACCACAACATAATCGTTGTCGGCCGGATCGGGGCTACCTGTACTTACAAGCACAGTGTTTGACTTGTAGGACCAGCTATTGGCCAGAAAACTCCAAAAGGAAAGGTAGTGAAAACCATTGTCCGTAATGGTAAGTTGTGGGGTAACCAACCAGTTATCTACAGGCAAGCTGCCAGAGGTACCATTGTGATAGGCAGATTGCGTACCTCCCGGGGTATGGTTTTGCCACAGATTAAGTTCCCAGATGGCAGTGTTGTCGAGCTGGGAATAACTGGCCCAGCCTGTGGGTGGGAAAGTTTCCCCTTCAAAATCTTCGAAAAAAGGGTTATCGGCCATGGCCGGTTTCAATGCCACCAATAGCAACATCGCAAACAACATACTCAGTAATTTTTTTTTCATGGGTTTGGGTTTGATTAAGAAAAATTGAGCCATTGCACAGAGAAACAAAAAACAACGATTAATCATCCGACCTGCCTTCATTGACCTTGCTGGTATCATTTGCGCTTTCTCCTTTTTTCTCTGAACCTTCATTGTTGAGATAGTTCAGAATTTTTTTTAAGGCATGATGGCGTTCTTTGATTTTTTCCATCAAAGCATCAAGGGTAACGGGTAGTTCTGAGTCCGAATCAGGGGCAGCATGGATGTGTGCATCATCGTAATCCTTCTCCATAGCAAAAGGTTTTGAGCAATATTAAGCCATCAAAGTATGCTTTGGCAAATTTTACCGCTGCACATTTCTGCCATGAACAGGGCAAACTACTGCTACAAATTTGCTACAGCCACCAACTACATTCTGACCTACAATTATTTACATCACACAAACACAAAAACTCTGTATCAACGCGCCTGCAACCTAAGGACCTGACCCCCAATACGAATCAAGAGGGGGTCCAGTACGTATAACTGAACCCCCTTTTTAAGCTTATTTTATTTCTAAAAGATCTGCATTTATCTCATTATCGAAACACGCGAAATACTTACTTTTTGATTAGAGGTAACGATCTTCAGCAGATAAATTCCTTGTGGGATCTGGTTTACATTTAAAACTACATCCTGGTCATTTACTATATTCTGCATCAATACTCGGCCATTCATATCAAGAAGCTCTATCTGGTGGATACCCTCACGGAGAATCACATGAAAATGATTTGAAGCAGGATTTGGGTAGATCAGCAAAGAGGTTTCTTCGGGATCAATTACTGAAACTGTAGATTGGAAATTGGCAACCAGGGTTAAATGGTCGTGAATAGTAATTTCGGTTTGAGCCTCCTCCGACACCAAAGTACCCTCGCTGTCGGTCCATTTTACGAACTTATAATTCTCATGAGCCGCTGCACTGATGGTAACCTGGGTTCCATAGGCATATTCGCCGGCACCTGCAACTGAACCACCTTCGGCAGGATCAGCTTCCAGGGTGAGCGCATACATGGTTGCTCCAAAAACTTCAAGAGTAACAGGAACAATTACAAGCTCCTGGTTTACAGCATCACTGCTGATCCTGATATTGGCAGTATAAGCGCCAGGCTCAAGACCTGTAGCATCAAAGCTTACGGTAACAACCTGGTTTTGATCTTCCTCAACAGTACCTGATGCAGGATTGATGGTGAGCCACTGCACGCCAGCATACTGCAACCTGGCACGAATGTTCCAGTTTCCATTCAGGCCATAGTCTGAAAGATTTTCCCAAGCCACAGCATCTGTACTCAACAGGTCGCCATTTGGATTTACAGGGCCTCCATCCATACCTAAAACATAAACACCTGCATCGTGTGTTATTTTAAAACCAACCCAGAGATCGGCACCACTTACTTCCAGAGCTTCATCAAGCACAACAGTATTCCAGCTTGATGCAGTTGGTGTAAATACCTGTTCATGCAAGAGGGCACCAGGAGTTGTAGTTGTACCGGCATCCCAGATCATAAGTGTGATCTCAGTGGGAACACTTCCAATATAAACATCAACTGACCCGAGATGATAACCGCCAAAAGGTGCTACCATTCCAGATGGATATCTTGCTGCACCATAAAAAGTACCTCCGGCAACCAAACCGATGGCATCTACATTGGCACCATCATAGTTGAGAATAATATCGTTTTTGTCGTTTGCTTTGGTTGCAGGATGAAAACCATCTGTTCCTTCTTTTTTACCGAGTTGGAGGTTACGATTCCTGGCTGATCTACCCACAGGCACTTCCTGTACTTTGGCATCATCAACCACATACTGGATAACTGCATTGTAAGTAAGATTACCCACACCGTTGTTTGAAATTTCAAGTGTTTGTTCTGAAGACTGACCTGTTTCAAGGCTTTCGCTCATGCTTAAAGGATCCACTTCAATAACAGGTTGAGCAGGAGCAAAATCAATCATAAAGCTAACATGATTGCCATCGCGGTCGATGCCTGCACCAATGAAACGGTTGCCATCACCTGAAACACCACTGATAGCGTAGAAGGTCCAGTCGGCTGCATCAAACCAACCGCGGTTTACCGCATAATCATTGAAAGTGGTTAATGTTCCGGTGGGATACCTTACAAAAGCTCTTCTTAGGTCAGGGAACGGAGGAAAGCCTTCAGCAGTAAAACCAAAAATATATCCGTCATTAGAAACAGCTATCGGACTGATTAATCCTGCATTAAGGGTATTCTCAAAAAAGAGGGTCGCTCCGGTATCAGAATTCCATAAGAAACCTTGGCCTGCTCTGGTTCCAGCAACATACAATCCGTTTGGAGAAGCCGCATTGGCTTCGCCCCCGGCGTTCGGGTCAATGAATATTATTTCATTATTATGCCAGATCAGCGGTGAGCGGTTCGCTTCTGATGTTACTCCCCAGCCGTAAACAACTTCACCACTGGCATTTACACCATTGGGGCGGTTATCTTCAAGTGAAGGATGATCACCAATATTATCATAGCCATCTTCTTCTGTCCAGCTGAAAGCTTTGTATTGGTAAGGAGGATAATACTGCATACCCACAATTTTTCCATCAGATGATATTCCCCATCCATTATTATAATCCGTCATGAAAAAATCGGGTACTGCAGGATTCATTCCCAGAAATTCAAAATCAGTATGATTGGGACTCCAGCGACCTGTAACCTTCACTGGGTTTCCATTATGCAAAAGATCCGGATCTCTGTAGGTTACAACAACCTCACCTGAATTTGAAACACCGTTGACATCACCGGCAATAGTCAAAACACCGGTTTCTTGTGACCAGTAATAGCCCGACTGGCCACCGAAAGGTGTTCCCACAACATGTTGTCCATTTTCAGAAATAGCTACGGGAAGAGTATAGGCATTCTGAAGAATGACAATGTTCACAGGGCTTACATCTATAACATTCATGGTTACCGGAATAGTAACTTCCGGATTTTCAGCATCATCGGAAGTAACGGTAATGATTGCGGTATATGCACCAAAATCCAGGCCCATTCCGTTGAAAGTGAGATTAACAATTTGAGTTGAATTACCTGCAACAGAACCTGAAAGAGGATCAACGGTCAGCCAGCCCTCTTCGTCAATGTATTCTACTGCAATACTGAAAGCAAGAGATCCTAAACCTTCATTATGAATATTGATTCGATTGGATGAAGTACCAGTCTGAGCCACAGATTGCTCAATTTCTTCTGGTGTAACAACCATGATGGGATCTGTATTAAGCTCTTCACCCAGTGATATATCATCTACAAACCAGTAGTGAGCATAATCGCCTTCATAACGGAAAGCAATATAAAAATCCTCACCTGCATAGGCCTCAAGATCAACAACCACCTGAAGCCATTGATTGGTAACCTGCGAAACAGTCCAAACTTCGACATAGTCATTATTGGCAGGATCAGGACTTCCGGTACTAACCAGTACACTATTTTTGCCATACCAGGAAGGGTCGCCGTTGAAGTTCCAGAAAGTTAACAAGAAAAATCCTTCTGTGGGCATGGTGATCTGGGGTGTTACCAGCCAGCCATCCTGCATTCCAACGGCCCAGTTATGCCAGGCTGATTTTGAGCCGCCAGGTGTATAATTATTGTTTTCAGTAAATAGCCAGGTTGCACTTCCTGCCTGGTTGTAAACTGTCCATCCGGCAGGGATCCCATCACTTCCTTCAAAATCTTCCGTAAAGGGGTAGTCGGCCATCGCCGGTTTCATGCACAGAAAGAAAAGTGCAGTAATTAGTGTAAAAAGTAATTTTGCTTTCATCATTCATCTGGTTTTAGTTAAAAAATTGCCCAATCAGGCGTGTAAGGTTTCGATATCAATAACTGGCTGAGAGAAAAACTGAAACTAACAGGTTATGGATTATTATCTTTCCTCTTCAGGGTATTCTTTTCTGCATTGCTAAGAAATTCATGGATTTTTTTCAATGCCTCATTTTTCAGCTTTATTTGCTCCAACAATTCCCTGAGCTTCGAATCAAAGGATTCGGTCTCCTGATCTTCATTAGGGTCTCGTTTCTGTGGATAACGGTTGATTAACATTGCGGGAAAATTTCAAGCAATGTTACAGTGCTTTGATCCGTAAATCAAATTAAAAGGCACTACTTATGCATGGCAAAAAAAAACAACGCCAATACATCTGCACTACAACCTTTGTATAATCCTGTTTTATTGATATTTACACAGCCTCCAGGAAGTCAGTGAGACTGGTTTCGGTATTGGTAAGATTGAGCTTTTTGCGTAAACGGGTTCGGGCTGTCTCAATACTCTTGGGTGATTGTCCTGTAATGGATGAGATCTCTTTGGTAGTCATATTCAATCGGAGGAAAGAACACAGGCGCTTCTCGTTAATGGATAGCCCGGGACAAAGAGCATTTAGTTTTTCATAAAATTCATTATGAACATTATGAAACCGCAATTCGAATTCCTCCCATACTTTTTCATCCATTGCCTTTTCCATATCCCTGATAATATCCTGGATATACTCCTTTTGATCAGTATTCAATTTAAGGCTTAATCTCAGCAGTTTTTTTATGATATCCTGGATCAGTTCATTTTTATTGATCTGATACATCACATTGGTAGTAAACTCTTTATTCTTCAGCTCCAATTCTTTTTCAATGCTGGCTTTTTCGAGGATGTTTTTATCAAATTCGAGCTGAATATTTACATTGGCCAGTCGCAACCTTCGGGCACGGCTCTGGGCAAGAAAATACAAAAGGCCTAAAATGGTTGCAACAAGCAGGATTAGTGCTCCTGTATAAACATATCTCTGCTCTTTTCTTCGTTGTTCCATTTGCCTGAGTAATTCTCTCTCCTGAAATTGGGAAGTTACTTCCAATCTGGTTATTTCGCGATGGGCTTCCTCACTATTGAGTTGATTAACATATTCCTTTTCCTTCTTGAGAAATTTTAGTGCGGAGTCAGCCTGGTTTTTATTATCGAAGTAACTAAATAACAAACCTGAAAAATTAGATAATAACTGGATGCTTCCCACACGTTCGGCCAGAGCCAGTCCTTTGTAGGCATAATCGAATGCCTGAGCATAGTCATTGAGACTGAAATAAAAATGACTAAGATTACGATACGATGAAGCCTGACCATGGGTGTCGCCAGCCTTTCTTCTTAATTCAAGAGCTTCGGTCAAATCTCTGATTGCTTCGTCCGGCCTTCCCAACTCGCCGTATAGTTTCCCAAGGTTATTGAGCAAACGGGCAAGCATAAGTTCCTGCCCGGGAATACGCCTGGCAATAGTGGCTCCCCTCCGATAATATTCTATGGCATCTTCAGGATAACCAAGGTTTTCATAGGCTACCCCAAGATTATTGAAAATAATAGGCAGTTCGGCACGGGGCAGAGTATCTGGTTCAGGTTTTGCAGCATCTATTTCTTCTATAAGCCTGAGCACTTCCAGCAAGTCATCGCGGGATTCTTCAAATTTCTGCATCATCAGCTTTACAGATCCAATATTGACCATTCCCGCAAGTACGCGTTCCTGATCGCCCAGTTGTTTTTGCAGATCTCTGAATTCGTAATAGTGCCGTGCAGCTAATTCAAGCAAACCATACTGAAAACAAACGAACCCCATATTAGAAAGCGCCAATGATAAAAGATCGGATCTTTTGCTAAGCCTGGCAATCTCTAATGCTCTCTCGGCATATCTAAGCCCCATAGAAAGATCATCAAAGGAATACTGCTCTGATATTTCAATCAGAGTAATTACCCTTACAGAATCATCTTTGGCCATCTCTAGCCGATAGATTAAAGAGTCGAGCCTTTGAAGATTTTGACTATGAAGACTCCCGGTAGTAGCAATCAGAAAAGAAATGAGCAAACTGATTTTTATGAGATCCCGGCACATAGTAATTTTTTGTTTTCCAAAAACAAAAGTAACAAAATTGATAAGAAAAAACCGGTTGCACCATTGATACACCGGGCCGCAATCTTTCGAGAGCGACCCGGTAAATAAAAGCTTATTTTAAACCCAACCCTTTTTGAAACGCAATTTGTCTGTCTATCGAAGCACAAAACCCCAAAGGGCTCATTGGGGTCAGATCAGTATAAAAAAAAACTAACGCATAATCTGAAGCTTTTGAGTAACAACACCTTTTGTGGTAGCAATTCTTACCAGGTATAATCCAGCAGACAGTTCCCCTGTATTCATAAACACCGAATTGCCAGCCACCTCCTGCCGGATCACCCACCTGCCTGTATTGTCAGTTATGTACAGGTATTCAATTATCTCATCGGAAACAACCCTGAAAGATGAATTTGCCGGATTTGGAAACAAGCTGACGGAGAAAGCATTGTAATTATTAACTGAGGTATCATCTGGCGTTGCCATGGTAATTGCAACCGTTACATTCTGATCGATCACTTCTAATTCGCCCGTTACATCTTCAAATCCTTCCATAGCAACATGATAATTATACACTCCTGGATCGATCTGGTAGAAAGAATGTTTCTTAAAGGGGTTGATGATGCCTTCAAGGGTAACCAACGCACTATCCAATGGATTTCCTGCCTGATCTTTTATTTCGAAAATGATCTTGTAAAACTCTTTTGAAAGATCCCATTTTATGAAGAAGCCAGCCCAGTGATGTGAGAAGAACAAAGAATCTTCAACAAAGCTTACATTATCCACAGATCGCCCCACAGCCATAACAATATCCATATCCAACACAACTGCATCTGCATATTCTACGATGGAGTAAATGTCTGCTCCGTGCAATGCAAATGCTTTTTCAAATTCGCCCTCTGCATCCAGCACCACCTGAAACATAGCCAGGCTGTTGGTTGGGCTTTCTCCATCAATCAGCTTACGGCCTTCGAAATACAAAGGAGTATAGCTATCGAAGCCTCCTCCCACAAAAATCCGGTTTTCAGAAGTTACTGAGAGGTTAAAACACCTGGAAGAGAACTCACTCCCCATGCTGCGCATCCAAATCAACTCAAACTCGTTGTCGAATTTGGCCACATACCCGTCTTCCACACCATATGACATTGGAGACACTCCATTGATCTGAAAACCTGACTCCGAAGTAAAAAAACCTGCTACAAGTACATTGCCATTATTATCGAAAGTTAAATCAGCAAGGTTTTGATCTTCGGTACTGCCAAAAGCATTGGAAGCAAGGACCTGACCATCCTGGACAGACATCTTTATAAGGGCAATCCAGTCATAAAAACCCTCACCTTCATAAGGGAGTATTTCAGCTCCTGCCATCACAGGTTTTGAGTATTGCAAGGCGAAGTAGATGTTCTCATCCCGGATCTCCATGGCCCTGGCCATCGACCAGCCTGCATCACCCTCCTGCACGAAATGGAATTGCTTTCCCCAAACAACAGAACCATCAGGGTCTAGCTTTGCCAAAAAGGTTAAGCTACCCCAGCCCTCCTGGGTGTAGGGAAACTCCACACCCTCTATTTCAAAATCTGTATTTGAGTATCCCGAAATATAAACATTGTCATCAGCATCTACAGCCACCTTGTTTAACAACATGTTGTAATATTCATTATCCGGATTAATCACTTTAAACCAGATTAAGCTGCCATCCTCCCCCGAGAACTTTGCAACCACTCCACGTGAGGTCCATTCCATATCAGGCTCATAAATAGTGTCGCCATTGATTTGAATATAATTGTTGGATGCAGACCATCCCGCAGCCAGGATATTATTCTCACTATCCAATGCAATGTCAGAAAAATAATTGAAGTCGTCACCTGTAATTATTGCATGCCATACAATATTACCTTCAAAATCCTTTTTTACAATCAGCCCATTCCCCCCAATATGGTTAGGCAACTCAATGCCTTCATACTCTGCTTCCAGCACCCAAATACCATTGGCAATAAGGAATTCACCGTCGGTAATTACATTGCGAAACATGGTGTTTTCGACAGCTACAATATGTTTTGCCCACTCGGCATAAGTATGTTGTGCATACCCCTTACCGGATAACAACAAAGCTATCCCCAGAAAAATAACAGTAAATTTTGTTTTCATGCATTTTGTGTATTGAATTAAACAACTGATTAGAAAATTTCGAACAATAGTAAGCCCGGGATGCATGTTTTTGCAAATTTTGTCGCTGCACATTTCTATCATACCAGAGGGAAAATACTACTACAAGTTTGCTACAGAACTGCACTAAACACTGATTTACTGCAAATTACAATACAACACAATACAGACCCAACTTCAAGAAATGCAACCTGCAAGTGCACCGAGGCTCACAAAAGACAATGAACCGATCCTGCAGTTACGGGAGAACTCATGAGAACCATATAATACAAGTTAATTTGCGAATAAAACTGACATGCAGTTTCCCCCGCCAAGGCAAGCATGGGGCCAATTAATTCATTATGATTCTGATAAGGCTTCAACAAAGCGTAAAATAACGAACCCTTGAATTCTTAAACATCCCTCCCATAAATACGAGCGAAACCTCCGAACAAAAAACCTCTTTACGGGTTTCCTGAAAAAATAACTCTAAACACCATGTTGAAACTTCTTGCCATTTCAGCAGGCTTGTTTTTTATGTTTCAATCCTGCGCTCACACTCAAAACTCCAGAGATATGCAATCCAGACATCATTCTGCCCAACACAACGATACAGGCAACTACCCCTTGCAACGTAGCGATGAGGAGTGGAAACAGCAAATGCAACCCATGCAATATTATGTATTGCGGCAGGCTGGCACCGAACGGCCATTTACAGGCGACTATTATAAAAACAAAGAAGCCGGCATTTATTATTCTGCTGCTACCGGACAGCCTCTTTTTGTATCGGATGCCAAATACGACTCAGGTTGTGGATGGCCCAGCTTTTTTGAGCCCATTACTGAAGGGGTGATCCTGTATCGAAAAGACACATCACACGGCATGATCCGCACTGAGATTATCGACTCCTCAAGTGGTTCGCACCTGGGACATGTTTTTGATGATGGCCCCCCTCCAACCGGTCTTCGCTATTGTATGAACAGCGCGGCCATGGTATTTGTAGCCCTGGGCGATACCCCTCCTGCCCTGGTACAGAAATACATGGAGCAACACGCCAGCCAGAAGGAGAAAGAGGCGGTAAAGAGGTTTTTGATGCGAAAAGATTAGAATTTCGCATCAAAAACCATATCCGCACAATATGTAGCGACAAAAATTAATTATCTGACTTACAAGAAATATCGTTGATCAAAGACTTTTCAAGCAAATCCATCGCAAAAAGCTTTTTACACTTGATCAACCCTCACTCAAGCTACAATCCCTTTTTTCTCGCTCAAAACCCTGCGATACATTTTCCTGAAAAGCATGTAGTCCAATGGCTTATGAAGATAGGCATCTAACCCTTGTGCAATGTATTTCTCTTCATCTTCAGGAAAGGTGTTTGCACTTAAGCCAATAATAGGAGGCAAATCTGAATAACTTTCTCTTAGGATATTGGTTGCCGTGAGCCCATCCATTACAGGCATTTGAATATCCATAAGAATTACATCGAATAATCCAGGTTCAAAAAGATCAATTGCTTGCTTGCCATTAAAAGCAAATGTAACGGCATGCCCCTCAGACTCTAAAATAATTTTCAGGATTTGCCTTGTAACACCCTTATCTTCAGCTATTAGGATTTTTAACTCTTTATCCTCAGGTAAGCAAGTAGTATTTACCCTCTCCTCACTAAGAGAAACAAGATCAATGGCTCCATCTCCGCTAAATTCATCAACATCAAAAAAACCACCAACCCGTTTATTTTCAACATTGTAATCTCTTAGTATTTGGCACGATTGGCTAAAACCATGTACATCTGACCCGGGATCGACTTCCCAGATTTTTGTTTCAAACCAAAAACAACTACCTTTTGAAGGAGAGCTTGAAAACCCAATCTTATCACCCGCATTATCAGTAAGTAATTTACAATGGGCCAGGCTCAAACCTATTCCATCATACATTCTTTTATCTGAATCTTCAAAATCAAAAAAGGGAGTAAAAACTTTGTCTTGTTTCTCTAAGGATATTCCACATCCTTCATCTTTTACAGAGATATTTATCCAAAAGAAATTTGCATCAGAAAAATCAATCGGCTTAACCACTACTTCAATGCAGCCGGTATCAGAGAACTTTATGGCATTTGACAGAAAGGTTTCAAAGATTTTTGAAATATAAACCGGATCCAAAAAAAGCCTTTTCCTTAATAATTTATGAATTTCAACTGTAACACTAATTCTTTTCACCGCTAAATCATCACCAAACCTCTTTACTACCTTATGGATCAAGCCCTCAAGTACTACTGGCTCAATTTTTAACTCAACCGTTTTACTTTCCAATTGAGAAAAATCCAACACCCTTTCTATCAAAGTGCTAAGCGTAGAAGCAGATTCTTTTACGATTTTCACCAATTCCTTATCACTTGGGCTCAAATTAGATTTTTCAAGCAATTCGGTTCCTCCAGCAATACCGATAAGTGGTGTTTTCAGCTCATGACTGAAATTGGCCAGGAAATGCTGTTTAATACGAATACTATCTCTTGCCCTGGCTAACAAATACTCCAGTCGGTTAATTTCCAAAACTGCGGTCAGGTTTTCCCAGATGGCAAAACCACCCCATTGATTACCAATGATATTTCTCCCTGAAATAAAATTGACTTTGACGGGTATGGAGGAATTTGAGACAGAGCAATGAATATCCCCATAGAAGCAACAGTTTTTACCACTTAATACCTCATGCACTTTTCTTTCGAAAGGGTCATTGTTAATATTCAGAAGAGAAAGTCCAACCTTTAATTTTTTGATAGAATGAAATTCATCGGTAAAAGCCTTGTTTGTTGAGGTAATCACTCCCATTTGGTCAAAAAATATGATACCTAAAGGAGCGTTATCAAAGATCAGTCGATATTTTTGTTCTTCGGATTCGGCCAAAACACTTCTTGCAAAATAGTGTTCAGCAGTTCTGCGCAATTCATCGAATGTCTCTTCTGAAACATTCTGCCTGCGATTATATTCATAGTCCCTCATTTTCATTTCTTTATTCACAAATAAACAATAAGATCAAAAACCAGAATAAGCTTAAACATAACCCGATCTAATCAAAGCTTTCCAAATAATTCCATAATAAGCCCATTTTTTCAAAAATAACAGAAATGCTGTCGAAAAACCCCGACAGCATTCTTAATTCGCAACGATAGAATTTGTTCTGCACAAAAAAAAACCAAAAACAAACAGAATAAAACAAAAACAAAGCCTAATCTCGAAGAACAACATTAGTTACATTGCTTAACATGTTGATTAAGCCCAATATATTTACCTAATTTTTTGTCCTCCACATGGATATGGTGAAACAACCAGTTTTTCAGGAACTCAAAAGTATCAATGGAAACTCGCCAACTACCATTCTGATGCTGCAGGTATAATTCATTAACCTTCTCAATAAGACTATTGTGTTCTGCTTTATGGTGGTCCAAATAGGGAAAACTGTATTTATCCATCAGTATTTCCTCGTTTTGAAAATGAGTCTGGGTATAACAAATCAACTCATAAAACAGTTCTTCCATTACTTCTATGCATTTTCTTTCAAGCATCGCCTCATGAAGTTTATTAACCAGTTTTACAAGTTTTTTGTGGTCATTGTCAATTTCTTCATTTTGCACAGAGAACAAAGCATTATTCCATTCTATAAATGCCATGATAATTATGTATTAAAATTGATAAAACTGAAACGAAAAACATTCCGTTGGCAAAACTAGTGATCAAGTCAGTCCACTGCAAATAAATGGATATTACAATAACCTTACAGGTAAAAAAAAAGGATACAACAAAAACTCAACAACAAGCCCTAACTTGCTGATTTAGTATCACTAAAAACTGGCCAGGTATTCAATCAAATTGTCCTCGCGACTGTTTAATTGGAGTTTCTTACGCAACCGGCTACGAGCCATTTCTATTGCTCGCTGGCTTTGACCAGTAATGGATCCGATTTCTTTTGTGGTCATATTCAGCTTCAGGAAAGCACAAAGCCTTCGTTCGTTGGGAGAAAGATCAGGGTGCGTATGATGGAGTTTCTCATAAAAATCATTGTATACGGATTGGAAACGGACTTCAAATTCATCCCAAATGGTTGTATCCTGAGCCTTTTCCAAATCACAAACAAGCCTGGATATCAAATCCTTATCCTCCCTTTTTAAGGTTGCACTATGCAAGCGTAGCTTTTGAGATATTTCCAAAAGCATTTCATTACTCCGAATTTGATTCATTACAATGGCGGTAAGCTCTTTATTCTTAACTTCCAATTCCCTCATATATCCCTCCTTTTCCATCTGAAGGTTTTTAGATTTCAATTCCGCAAAGTCTTTTTCTAAGTGAATTCGTCTTAAATGACTGCGTGTTAGAAAAAAAAGCAATCCCAAGATAGCGATAGTTAGAAAAAGAAATACTCCAAGAAAAATCATTCTCATTTCCTGCCTTAATCGAGCTTCTCTTTGAATACGTTCTTGTTCTTGTAATTTAGCTGCAAGCTCCATGCGCATGAGAGATCTGCCAGCTTCATCCTGATTAATGACTTCATCAAGCTCTCTTACCATCAGTATGTATTTCAACGCTGAATCTGCCTGCTGTTTATGATTATATATATCAAACATAAATTTTGCAAGATTGCTCATCATGTAATTATCTCCCACCAACCGGGCTGATAACATTGCCTTCTCCAAATAATGAAGTGCACTATCAGACTCTTGAATGAGTTTGTAATACAGTGAAAAACTCCTGTAAGAAGAAGCAATCCCTCGTTTATCATTCATTGCTCGCCTGATTTCAAGGGCCTTTGCAAAGAAGGCAAGTGCATCGTCAGGCCTATTCTGATCAAGGTAGGTAAGTCCAATATTATTAAGTAACATTGCCTGTATCATTTCTTGCCCTGAGATCAATTTTGCAAAAGCAAGACCTCTGTTGTAGTAGTCATGAGCCAGTATTAACTGCTTTTCGTTTTGAGCAATAACTCCTAAATTATTAAAAATCGCAGCGAATTCACGTGCAAAAAGGGTGTCACAATCATTCAAAGAAATATCTTTATAAACATCGATTGCTTTATTAAGATATTTTTTGGACAAATCCCAATCCATTAACTTCATATACACTGCTGCAATATTTGCTAATACATTAGCCTCGCCAGCTAGATCCTCCATTTTTTGTTTGTAATAAATAGATTGAGAATAATACTCTACCGCATGATCCAACATTCCAATAGAATTCAAAATATTACCGATATTCATCGCAGAGAGGCTGATTAATTCATCATTTTCTGCCTTCATAGCATATTCCAGTGCTCTTTGAGCATACTGCAAAGCCATGGGTAAATCTAGGCTTATATATTCATTGCTTAGGGCATTGAGAGCGTGCACCTTTTGCTCCTCATTCTTACTCATTTCAATCCGTAGTAACAAAGAATCGCGATTTTCAGGAACCTGCCCAGGCAAATTGTTTATGCAAAAAACTAAAATGAAACCAAGAAATAAATTCGATAAAGGCTCTTTCATTTGCTTCTTGTTATGTAAAGCAAATGTATAAAAAATAGCCGCAACCTCTTTGGTAATTCGAACTTCAATTCAACTCTGAAAAAAACCATGAAGAATTCCGGAACAATAAACTACAACTTATATTACTCAGCTTTTTCATTGTTTAATCCACTCAAATTTCTTAGGCGCTGACTTTCATGGATTAACAAAACACATATCCTGAATGCATCCTTACAGATTTATAAAAAAACATCCCTGTTCTGTATAGCCCTGGGTGACACCCCTCCTGCCCTGGTAAAGGAATACATGGAGCAACAGGTCAGCCAGAAGGAGAAAGAGGCGGTACAGAGGTTTTTGATGCAGCAGCAGAAATAGGTACCAACTTACCCGTTTTTTTATCCGGATAAAAATCATTTACCCTTTTAGCTTCGATGAGGTCGCATTCCTGCTCATTGGGGCAAAAAGCACTTACAAAAAAAACTCAGCCATTCTCTTTTATGCGCATTGTTTTCGTAAGCATCATTCCAACCATGCCAAACAAGAGAGAAACCTAACTCGCATATAAAACTGATTATCAATAGTTAAATTTTCGGTTTCACTTGGCGAAACCCAATTACTTTTTTATTTTTGTTCCAATTATCGCATTGTTGGTCTTTGTTTTTTGCTTTTTAGAAGATTTTACATCTTCTTTTCCTGAAATCATCATTTCAGGGGAAATAAAAAAAGTGCAGATCTCAAAGATTTCGCGAACTAACTCAACCTTTCTCTCCAGGGGAGTTTTGAAATAATGTCCACCTCCTCTTCGGACAGTTTTAAATTCGTTCAAAAATCCGCCACTCCCCATAAGCGGAATTTCAACCGACAGTTTGTTTTTTCTCAGTGATTAGAATTACTTACCTCAAAAGGGATCATTGAATCTAACCAACAATTGCAATTTGTGAAAAAACGCAGGCAGGCTCCACCTTCAAACCTCCCCACCTAAAGGCACTTAAACAGAATATGCATTTAAGAAATTCTTTCCTGGCATTAATAACCAAGGACCACAAAGAGAGGAGGTAAAAGAGAAGAAGGTCCAAGCCCAACTAAAAAGCCAACTTTCCGCAAACGCCTTGTTTGCTTTTAACTGGCACACTAAACTTACTTCAAAAAATTACGGCTATGAGAAATAACAGATTCATTTTTATGGCATCTGCCATTATTGCATTTGCGGGCATATTCCTTATGCAGTGTACGGCAGATAAAGAGATGCTGCAGGAAGATAAAACTTCATTAGAGAATATTGCTGTGGAAATGGGGATGAATCCCAGCCCTGAAGAATGGGGAGAATTACCTCCTGCAACCGTACCTCTCAGGATGGACGGCTTCCTGCCCCATCTCAAGAGCAGCAGCGTCAATTCCTATCTTACACCCGAATATCTTCATGCTACCCTGGCAGCAGAGCAAAGCATCGGTGAAACCAAAACTGCCTACATTGGTGGAGCCCCCGCCAAAGGTGACCTGATGTTCTGTTTTGACCTTACCGGAAGTATGGGTGGCGAGTTGAATAACGCCAAAGTCAACTCCATGAATATCATGAATGCAGTGAGAGGAGTAATACCCGACACCTATTTTGGTCTTATGTCGCACATGGACTACCCGGGCTTTTATTCTGGTTGCGGATACAGTGCAAATTATGGACTATCTACAGATTATCCCTACAGCCTGGATCAATCTCTCACAAGTGAAAGCAACGATGTGGCAATTGCGATACAAAGTCTGGTTCTTGGCAATGGGTTGGACTTACCCGAAAACTATTCAAGACCCTTCTATGAAAGCTATAGCGATATGAGCATCGGCTGGCGAATGGGTACAAGGAAAATTCTGCTGGCCTGGCTGGATGATGTTCCCCACGACTGTGCCTTCAGGGCAATTCTCGGCCTTGGAGGAACAACAGGCCCTGATCCCGGTAGAGATGGGGTGGTTGGAACCGACGATGACCTTGAAATCCTCGAGGTACTCAACGGCATGAAAGACAACAATATTACCCTCATTGTACTTTTCAGCGGCAACCCAGCTCTTTTCCCTTTATGGCAGGCCTATACCGGGGTAACCGGTGGGGTGGCTGTACAGATCAACCCAGACGGTACCATACCAGGAGGAATTGGACTCGATATTTTCATTGCAGATCTTATCCTAAGCCAGGTGCAAAGTATCAGCCAGGTAACACTGGAAGTTTGCACCCCCGGTTTTGAGGAATGGCTTACAAGCTCAGATCCTGTTTCTTACACAGATATTATGCTTGATCATCCGTGGACCGCTGATTTCGATATTGAAATCACTGTACCCGCAGGCACTCCCGACGGAGTATATGAATTTGACATTTGCCTGATAGGTGATGGTGCGGAATATGGCCGCCAGCATGTAACCATTACTGTGCAAAATGCCATAGAGGTACCTTTCGACATTCGCCCCACCAGTTGTCCAAATCCTGTAAACAGAGTAGCCAGAGGTGTCTTGCCTACTGCAATTCTGGGATTTGAAGGCTTTGATGTGGCCGATATCGACCCTGCCACAGTAAACATCAGTGGAGTTTATCCTCATCGCTGGAGTATTGAAGATGTAGCAACCCCCTACTATCCTTTTACAGACAAAGAACTTGACCCATACTCCTGCAATACCTCAATGGTGGATGGCTTTATGGATCTTGTTTTGTTCTTTGACAATGAGCAAATCAGCCAACTGCTCACAGGTTATCCTGTCAACAGTGTAGTAAGACTGGAAGTTTCCGGTTTCCTGCATGACGGAACGAAGATCATTGGAGAGGACATTGTTGTGATAGTCCGATAAACCCCCAGGACTCACTATTGAAAAGCCACCTGTGCATAGTATACTCATGCACAGGTGGCTAATCTTTTTGGAGTTATTGCATCAAGGCATCATCATCCGAAAACCTCCGCCGCCTCCACCAGGCCCACGATCCATCAGGTTAAGCTGTCGGTTGAGAGAATAGGTAAAGCTCAGCAGAAAATATCTTCCCAGCGAGTTGGTGATGGAACGCTCATAATAATTGGTTGCAGCCGTTTGGGTAACCCCCAGATCCTGATCCAGCAGGTTGAAGACAGATAGCTTTAATTCGCCACTGTTGTTCTTCAGAAAGGTGCGCGACAGGCTCATATCCAGCATAGGGATTTTCCGGTCGAATTGCGAAGTGCGCCCCTGGTAGATCTGGTAGCTGTATCCTCCCTGCAATCGGTAGTGCTTCAGAAAACTCCAGTTCAGATCGGAAGAGTAAGTCTGATTTAAAAATGCCTGCTCGTTGTTGCTGAACTCATAGCGGGTAAGCTGATTGTTCAGGTTAGCGGTAAGCCGCAGTTCAAAAGCATCCACAGGACGGAAGATGTATCGAAAATTACCGCTGAGGATATTATTTACAATATCCTGCGATACATCATTGAGCACATTTACACTCTCCATGCGGGTTAAACTACTTCCTACCATAAATCTGCTCTTGAGTCTTGCAGAAGAGAAATTCATATTGACAGACCCCCTGACATTGAGATTGTTGCCCACATTGAGCGGTGTGGTGGTGCGCACAAGATTTTCATCTATGCTGATGGCATTGGCAATGGCATTGGTGGTATAATCGGCTGAGAAAAATCCGAAGTACCCAAACGAGGTTTCAGGGTTGAAAGAATTGAACCTCATTTGCCAACGATGACGATAGGCGGATCTGAGTTGCGGATTACCCTGGTAGACATTCAGCGGATCGCGATTGTCGATGATGGGCTGCAACTGCAATGCAGTGGGTTCTTGTACGGAAGTTTCGTAGTCAAACATTAAACGTCGCAGATTGGAGAAGTTGTAATTGAACCTTGCCACCGGAAGTACATTGATATTCTCCTTACGAATATCCTGTTCCAGACTCAGCAGTGATCCTTTTAACAAGGAGGATTGTACAGCCCCTCCCAGTGTTATATTAAACTTTTCACGATTCACAAGAAGATTTACTCCCCCTCTGTTCCAGGTATAATCGTTGATATAATGATTGGATAGCAGCGAATTAAAGCTACCCTCAGCCCCGGGCTGTTCCAGATCGAAAACTTTTCTTTCTACCTCAGCCCTTGCCAGCGAAAGCTGGTAGTTTGTTTCGAGGAAAATCCGGTTTCCCAGAGGTTCGGTATAGGTGATATTGGCAGAGAGTGACCGGGTTTGGTCGTCCCTTTGCTGATCCTGGAGAATATTCTCCTCTGTAGTATTTTGCTGAAAGAACTGGTTGAGAGCATTGAGGATGCTTTGCTGATCGTTGCTCCCCAGTCTGAAATCGGTGCTGGCAGTAAGTGTTCTGCCGGGTTTGCCCAACCTTTGGCGCCACAACAGGCTCGCATCCCAGTCAAGCTTATCGCCCTCAGCTTTAACGCTCTGATTGCTGGCGTTTTGCATCTCATTCTGCAGGTTAAACGTCTGGCTACCTGTTTGTTCAAAAGTATGGGTACGGTTAAAGGCTCCGGAGGAAGTGAACAACAGACTGCTTGTTTCGCTGAACTTATGATCCAGCCTGAGGCTCATCCGATGGTTGTAGTTTTGATTATCCTGCAACGTATTCTGATCGAAGTTGTAGTTGCCGGCGGGCAGATAGTTTTCTCTCTCCAGCTGTCGCTGCATATCGTGATCGAGCTGGTTGTAAAAATAGCTTGCCGAAAGCTCTGTTTGGGTACTGATCTTGCGGTTTACATTCAAACCGCCGGCCCATGAGGTCATCAGCCCGTTGGAAGAGGCTCTTCCGTCGAAATTCACGGGTATAGCTCCGGGTCCGCTCTGGGTTTGAAAATTGAGTCCTCTTCCACTGGCCAGACTTTGGGATCCTCCGGTAAAGTTCATGTATTCACCAATGGAGAACCCCTGCTGGTTGAGGTTATTGCCCATTGCCAGCAACGAAGTTTGCCCTTTGCTGTTGAACCGGTTCAGGTTGGCCCGCCCCTGAAAACGGCTGTCAGGCCCATATCCCAGGGTTGTATTGCCAAAGGCGGCTTCCTTTCGGTCCTCTTTGAGCTCCAGATTCATGGTTCGTTCGCGTTGCCCATCGTCGATGCCAGTAAACTGGGCCTGCTCCGAACGCTGGTCAAATACCTGGATCCGTGCCACTGCATCGGCAGGCAGGTTTTGAGTGGCCATTTTGGGATCGCGCCCAAAGAACTCCCGTCCATCTACCAGTACACGGCGTACCTGCTCGCCCTGTGCTTCTACACTTCCATCGGCAGACACCACAATGCCCGGCATTCTTTTCAGCAAATCCTCTACGGTTTCGTTGGGAAGTGGCCTGAAGGCAAGGGCATCATATTCAATGGTGTCGTTGCGAACACGCATTGGGATGCGCTCCTGCTCCACCACCACCTCACGCAGCAGCTGGCTTTCGGCCGGCAGGGTAATCGCTCCCAGATCCAGAACAGCGCCTTCTGAGCTTGCCAGCGGAAGGGTGAGAGTAGCAAACCCCATGTAGGAAAACCGAATCAGGTAATCGCGGGGTTGCACATTGGAAATCTCAAAATAACCCTGGGTGTTACTCAGGGCATAATTGGCCATTACCGAGTCGCGGGCATTGAGGAGCAATATGGTTGCAGAGGGAAGCCCGGTGCCGCTCTCGTCGGTAAGTCTGCCTTTTATTTGATAGGTTTGCGAGCTGAGTGCCCAGGGCCAGAGGCCTATGATCAGTAGTATCAGTACTTTTTGCATATTCTTACACGAAATAAATTGTAAAAGGATAAAGTTGCTTTTGGGGTTGGCTTTCAAAAACGAAACCCACCCCCCTGGCGCATACGTTCGCGCTGTTCTTCCATCATTTTATTGAATTGCTGTCGGGATATAACTTCTCCGCGCGAAGGTTTACGTATCTCATTACGGTTCAGGGGTCGTATCTGCACACTGCGGGCTACCCAAACCTGCTCGCCATTGTTGATATCGAGCGCAAGAATGGCACCAGGCAAGCTGGCATACCGGTCGGGCCCCAAAAAAGGTTGCAGGCCTACTGTAAACCATGCCGTAATTTCCTGTTGTGTTACGGTATCGGTATACCAGGCCATCTGACAACGGTACCCGGCAATATCCATAAACTCATTTCCCAGTCTCCAGGGAGCCAGCGATACTGTATCAACGATCAGGTAGTTGCGGCCCATCATCTCCATGGCAACAATGCGCTGCTGGTCTGCAAGTGATACATAGGTTTCACTGGTAGGCCACCGCATTGTCATCCGGCCCCCACCCCTGCCCTGCATGCTAACAGGCTCCTCTTCCTCAACTGCTTTATAAAGCCGCTCCTGGGTATTAAAGGCCAGAACGAAATCCTGTTTGCGAAACTGGGGGATCATCCCTTTGAGCTCTTCCCTCTCGGGGGGTATATTGCGGTGCATGTCCAGAGAATATTCATACCGGATTACCCCTTCGGCTACCTGGGCGTGGAGTTCAGAACACCAGACTGCGGCAGCCATAACAAAGCTCATGAGTAAGATTTTTTGCATATTGACAGTAGATTAAAAATAAAACAAACTTGTTTGCGAATACAACACAACCGATACCGCACCTGCGGCAGAGTTCAACGAAGTTAAACACAACTGAATACCGACAAAATTATTCATCATCTGTCAATACGCAGGTTAATATAGGGCAAAACAAGGTTAATAAAAGGTTAATGCTTTTGCAGCACCCCGTGGAATATGCTAATTTTGAGGCACATTGATAATTGATGGCTCATGACACTGAAAAAACTACCCGTTGCGCTGATGCTTTTCAGCCTGGTATTGCTAATAGTACTGCAGGCCTTGTGGTTGCGAACCGAATACCGCAGCTCGGTAGATGCCTTCAGCCGTGAAACCCAGATGGTTTTTCGCAGCACACTGCACCAGCTCAGCGACAGCATTTTTTCAAGGAGTTTTCTGGAAATACCCGAAAGTCTGGAAGGAGATACAGCACGCAAAAACCAGGTCCGGCAGTGGAGCACCTCTCCCGGAAACATTCGTCATATTTCCATCGTAGACCTGGGTCGTAACGACAGCATAGCAGCCACCAACGACACCATCCCCATTACCACCAGGCAGATGACCCTTACTTTTCAGAACCCCGAAAACCCGGACGATAGTTTGCGTATAAGCCGCCGGTTCAGAACACACCCTCAGGATGTCAGATGGATGCTTACCCCTGAGACCTATGGCTACAACAAAGACAGCATTGAGGTTTACTATCGTCGCAATCTCAATGCATCGCTGGCCCGGTTGCCGTTTACGATCCTGGAAAAAGACTATGTTCCCCAGGCCCGCCCCACCTACGCAAGCACCGCAGACACTTTACCCTTTACTACTGCCTGGGTGCCTTTTGCCAGAAAAATGTACGCAGCCGATTTCAGCACCGGATCGTGGTTCCTTCGCAGAAAACTTTTGCCCCAGGCGGGTTTTGCTGCCATTACCACTATGCTGATCTTTACCTCCTTCCTGATGGTCTGGCGCAGTATGCGCGCAAGGGAAAAGCTCATGGAGCAGAAGGATGATTTCATCGGCAACATCACACACGAGCTCAAAACACCCCTTGCCAGCGCTGGAGTAGCACTGGAAGCCATCAGCAACTTCGATGTATTGCAGGACCAGAACAAAACCAGGGAATATTTGCTGCAGGCACGCCACGAACTCCACCGTCTTGAGGTCATGACAGAAAAAATTCTCCGGACCTCTGTAATGGACTATGCGGGTGAGATCCTACAGCATAGCAGCAGGCTGGATCTGAGCTCACTTACGCATGAGGCACTGGACACCCTCCAGATGCTGGCCCGCAGCAAAGGGATCGAACTGGTGCTGGAAAGCCGGGGCAGTGCCCACATCAAAGGCCATCCCGATCATCTCACTCAAATGATCTGCAATCTGGCCGACAATGCAATAAAATACGCAGCGGAAGGAAAAAAAGTGACTTTCCAGATCGCAGAGCTGCCCCAGTATATAATTCTGGAAGTGACAGACCACGGCCCGGGCATTGCTGCTGAGCACCATGCAAGGATCTTCGAAAAGTTCTACCGCATACCCACAGGCAATGTTCACAATGTAAAAGGTTACGGACTGGGATTGCACTATGTTGCCGAAGTTGTAAAGCTACACCAGGGCAGGATCACCCTCGATAGCCAGCCGGGTAAGGGTTGCCGCTTCATCATCAAGCTCCCCAGGAACTAAAAAAACCTGCAGACCCCATTACCTTAGCAGCACAAAAAAAAACCAACCTGAAACCCACCAGATACTCCAACCACAGATTTAACAAACACCCTCCTATGACCACGCCATCCATTCGCATACTCTATGTTGAAGACGAGCCCTTTCTGGCCCGTGTAGTAAAAGAAAGCCTCGAAAGCCGCAACTTCGATGTGCTTCTGGAGAGTGATGGCAGCAAGGTACTGGAGGCTTTCCGGAAGTATCAGCCTCATATCTGCGTACTGGATGTAATGCTACCGGGGGTGGATGGCTTTAGCCTGGCTAGTGAAATAAAACTGCTGGCACCAGCCATGCCGGTAATCTTTCTTACGGCCCGCACCCAGACCAAGGATCTGCTGAAAGGCTTCGAATCGGGTGGCAACGACTATCTGCGTAAACCTTTCAGCATGGAAGAACTCATTGTTCGCATCCAGAATTTGCTGCGCCTGGCCACCCCCATGGATAACAATACCGCAAACGGGAAAAACCCGGAGGCCATCTTCATCGGCACATACATTTTCAATCCGCACCAGTACGAGCTACAGCACTCCAGCCAAACCCGCAAACTCTCTTTGCGTGAGACACGCCTGCTCAGCCTGCTTACCCACAACCTGGGCCAGCCTGTATTGCGACAGGATATTTTGCTTGAACTATGGGGCGATGACTCCTTCTACAACTCCCGCAATCTGGATGTGTATATCTCGCGCCTGCGCGATTACCTCTCCGCCGACCCTTCCATCCAGATCGTTACATTAAAGGGGATTGGCTACAGGGTGCAGGTGCAAAACCCAAACAACGACTTGCCGATTGCCTGAAAGAACATGAGAAAGATGAAGTATTTCTAATTGCCCACTCCATGGGATCTATTATCGCCTTTGATGTATTAAGCTTTTTTGCACCCCAATCCAAAATCCATACCTTTATCACCATCGGCTCACCATTGGGTTTGCCCCTGGTTATAAGTAAAATAGCGGCACAATACAAAAACAAACCCAGTGGAAGAAAGGAAATGGTAACCCCACCCGGTTTATATGGAAACTGGTTTAATTTTTCTGATGTGCTGGTAAAAAAACATTGAGATATAACCTTTTATGAATATCCGCTTTCTTTCTACTATGGCTTTACCCTTAGACAAAATGTTTTGGCAGGTTTGTTTCGCCTGGGTCGCTATATGTTCAAAGGGCCTTGCAGAACCAAGGCCCTTTTCAGGGACGAGCTCAATACACCCCATTTAAATTTATTCGCAATATTTTTCGGTAACAAAACAAGGAACGGTTAAAAACAATCGCAGACTAGCATTGTACTAAAATTGGGATCAAGGCACTTGATTTATTGCGGGGCCTTAAATCTTTCAGTGAAGAGATCGCAGTTTTGCTGTCTCACCGCAGGCGAGAGCAACTTTTTAATCAAGAAACCGAGCCCAATGGGTGAGATCAGGTTTACCGATGAAGTTAAATAAAGACGCATTAAAAAGTTGAAGAAAGAAAAAAAATAAAACATTAATGTACGGCTTTTAATCTACCTCCCCGTCTCCTGTCATCAAAATGGCAAAAGGTCTGAGCCGGGGCATTTTGGAAAAGGCTACTACAACAATAACCATTAAAGGAACACTCAGAAACATACCAACGACTCCCCAAATGGCGCCCCAGAACGCCAGGGAGAGAATGATCACCAATGGGCTGAGATTGACGGTGCTGCCCATAATCCTGGGGTCGATAAAATTGCCGATTATCACCTGTATTGCGCCAACAAATATCAGAACAAGTATACCCGGTCCAAATTCCCCGAACTGCAAAAAGCTGAAAAGCACGGGCAGTGCTGTTGCCACATACGAACCTAAAACCGGGATGTAATTGAGCAGAAAAATCAAAAAAGCCCAGAAAACCGGGAAGTCTATCCCCACTGCTATCAGAACAATATAGCTCAAAACACCGGTAGAAAGGCAAATCAGGGTTTTCAGCACCAGGTACTTTGAAACTGAGCGTTCCACCTTTTCTATCATACGGTAAGTATCTTCAAACTTTTGAGTATCCTCAAAAGCCTTTTGGAGTTTTTTTCTAAAGGAAGATTCTTCAATAAAAATGAACAGGGCATAAACAATCATCATAAAGACGGTACCCAGCAAACCGGAGGAATAATCCAGAAGAGAAAATGCAGCTGAACCGAAATCAAAGTCCTGAAAGTAACCTTTCAAAGAGTCCAGAAGGTCAATATTAAAAGCCTCGTTGACCCTGTTTATGAGTTTATCAACATTTTCCAGATATCCTTCATACGTATTGGCTAGTATGCGAAAATTGGATATGACGATGTTAACAACAAAGTTTAAAGCAAGCAGTATTATCAGAAAAGAAATCAGATTTTTAACCCATTCAGAAACCCGGTTTTTTACAAAACCGATTCGATTCATAAATAACCTTATCTGCTTAACAATAAGCCAGAGCAGCATCGCAAATACAAAAGGCATAATCAGGCTTTTCCCAATAATCAGGATATACACGGTGGCCATGAAAACAAAAAAAATGCCGGCTAAGCTTTTGAAATCTACATATTTATTGGTTTGCATAAGGTTTTATTAAGGTTGTGAAACGATTCTTTTTGATTTGGAAAATAATCCGGTGTATTAAAACTCTATATTTTGGCTACAAGTTGCAGATGCAAAACCCCTGACCTGTATAAAAATGAAGCCCACATGAGCGCCGCGTGCCTGCAAAAAACATGAACCGAGTTAAGCGAGTTCATGAATTCCTTAAAAGAACGCTAATTACCAGGATCACCTGGCTGCCATTCAACAACTTTGTTTAATACTATTCGAATAAAAACCAGGTAAAGATCCGGCCTGGAAGGTTTCCAGGATCAGAAACACAAACAGGGTGGTAGCATCATAAAGGGGGGTTTCCCATTCTTCGTCATGATAGTTCTCATACAAGGGGCCGATGCTACTTTAGAGGTAGCGTGCTATTGCATTTGTTTCTTACTTTTTTTTGTTTGAACATCGACCTCAAGTACTGCCATTAGAGTTCTTCGGGTTTATTATAACTGTTTCGCAATTCTCACAAAGAAAAGCTGGAAGTGTGGAGAAGCTTTTCATTACCCTCGTTTCCCGGTTTGAATTGCTTATGAAGTTAAGATTCATGTAAGACAAACCGAGGAGAAAAAAGCCCCACATACTATCTTCCATTTTTACTTTTCCTGGAGTAAGGGTGTTGTTGCAATAAGGACATGTGAAATTCATTTCAGATTTATTTTGGCGAGTATTTCTCCAGCTATCCCCACTTAATCAAAGTAACTAGCTTTAATTGAGTACGTAGCGAGGAGTTTACACTTAATTATTATTGGTGTTTTGACTTAGCATAACTATACTGGTTTCAAATATAAACAATTCGATCTGATTATTAATAATTACCAAACATATCTTTGGTTCAATTGACATAAAACAATTACTGTACTTTGAGCTAATCCTTTTATTCTCAAATCGCCTGGCATTTCGGATTTCTAACCTGCATTGACATCCAAAGACAAGTTAAATAATACTGGCTAACACCCGTGTTTTAGATACAAAAAAACAAAGGTCACATTTCCCGGGAAACATTCTCAGAGCAATTAAAATTGAAGCCTCAATTCTAATTCACCAATGGACAGAGCTAGTTTAGGCAGGGTATACACAAAGGCATATCTCGCGCCTGCGCGATTACCTTTCCGCCGACCCTTCCATCCAGATCATTACATTAAAGGGGATTGGCTACAGGGTGCAGGTGCAAAACCCCTGACCTGTATAAAAATGAAGCCCACATGAGCGCCGCGTGCCTGCAAAAAACATGAACCGAGTTAAGCGAGTTCATGAATTCCTTAAAAAAACGCTAATAACCAGCACCACCTGATGGCCATTCAACAACTTATCCCAATACCCTTCGAACAAAAACCAGGTAAAGATCCGGCGTGTTGCAGGGCGATCAGTCGGTCATCAAAAACTGGGGTTGTCTGCGATGACGGGTACCTTGTTCGTAGGCATAGGCTATTTCCAGTAAGATGGGCTCGCTCCATGCACGCCCGAAAAAAGAAATCCCCACAGGCAGGTTATCGACAAAACCCATGGGTACAGTAATATTGGGATAGCCGGCATGCGCTGCAGGAGAAGAACTGCCCAACTGGAAGCTATCGCCGTTGGTAAGATCGGTTTTCCAGGCAGGGCTGCCGGTAGGAGCAATGATGGCATCCAGGCGCCAGCCGTCCATCACACGGTCAATACCCTGTTCACGGGCACCCCGATGCATGGCCTGCAAAGCCTCTGTATAGGCCCTGGCTCCCAGGCTATCCTTCTCCTGGGCAAGCTCAAGGTAACGCTGGTTGTGCCACACCAATGTCATGGGGTCCTGCTGGTTGAAGGCTATAAGTTCTTCCAGGGAGCGTATGGGTGCATCTGGGCCCAGGGAGGCAAAATAGCGGTTCAGTCCATCTTTGTATTCAAACAACATTACCTCGAAAGCATGCCCCGAAGTAGCAGCCGGAGAGATCCTTTCAATTTCAATCACAATGGCTCCCTGGCTTTTCAGAAAATCCACTGCCCTTGCCATCAGGGTATCTACTTTAAAGTTGCGTCCTCTTTGAGCGGTGAAGTATCCAATTCTTTTTCCGCGCAAACCATCGGTGCGCAGGAACTGCGTGTAATCACGATGATGGTTTCCTTCGCTCAACAGGCTCAGGGGATCCAGTGGGTCGGGTCCGGCCATTGCACCCAGGGCAATGGCGGCATCGCGAACCGTACGTGCCATCGGGCCCGCAATATCAAGGGAGTGTGCAATGGGAATGATTCCTCTGCGGCTTATCAACCCCACAGTGGGCTTGATGCCCACTATACCATTGGCATGCGATGGGCAAACAATGGAGCCATTGGTTTCGGTTCCAATGGCAATGAGGGTTAAGTTGGCCGATACAGCCACTCCCGATCCGGAGCTGGACCCACAAGGGTTGCGGTCGAGCACATAGGGATTCCTGGTTTGCCCTCCTACCCCACTCCATCCGCTGGTAGAAAGTTCGCCACGAAAATTGGCCCACTCGCTAAGATTGGTCTTGCCCAGTATTACCGCTCCTGCCTCACGAAGTTTCTGTGCCACGTAGCTGTCCTGTAGCGGAAATGATTGTGCCAATGCCCTTGATCCTGCTGTAGCTGGCATACGGTCGTGGGTATCGATATTGTCTTTGAGCAATACAGGCACCCCGTGCAAGGGGCCACGCTTGCGGTCTTCTTTGAGTTCTCTGTCCAGTTCAGAAGCAATTGCCAATGCATCAGGGTTGACCATGATTACAGAATTGAGTGCAGGCCCCTTCTTATCGATGGTTTCTATCCGGTCGAGGTAAATCTGCACAACCTGACGCACCGTAAGGGTGCCCGCATCATAATGCCGTTGCAGTTGCATGATATCCATTTCAAGGATAGAAAACTCCTCCTGAGTATCTGTTATAAAAGGTCGGTCGCCTTTACACCCGGCAAGAAACATAATCATTGCCAGCAGAACAAAACCCTTACCCTTGACCCATCGTATTGCACTTTTCATACACATAAGTATTGAATGAGAAACAAAAAAACGGGTGCGAACCCGTTTCTTGTTCAATATTAACCAATTTTGCAGACTTTTCAAAGGGAAAAAACTGACAGATTTATTCATATTGATATCCCGACATCTTGCAACACCAGGAAAAACTTACTGCGCAAAAGGGCAGCAAAAGGAAAGGTTGCCAAAAACCGGCAACCTTTCGCAGCAACATGAAGGGGAAGTTGAATGTAAGTATTGGTGTTAATTGGTGTTTGAGGCTGATTAACAGCACCTATCGGGCAATTTGCACTTTTACCACAGTTAATCCGTTGAGGGTATATACACGCAGGAAGTAAAATCCGGGGGCAATATCGCCTGTAGGAATATTAAGTTGCGTGTAGCCTGCTTCTCTTCTGTACACCTGTTTGCCTGTAATATCTACAAGGCTGACTTCAAGCACCCTATCATCAGACCAGACAGAGAGCCAATCCTGAGCAGGTATTGGGAATACTTTTACATTTTGTTTTGCAATAGGATTGATAAACAAAGGCTTGAACAAGCTATTGGAGAATTTGGGCACCGACAGGTTCTCATTGGTATATTCTGCAATTACCGCATACCTCCAATGTCCCTGGGTGAGCGTTAACCACTGAGTATCCAGGTAGAAGGTATCCGTTACATGGTTGCTTACCTGTACCCAGCTGCCCGCTTCGTCTTCCTGCCCTTCCATCAGGCGGTATACCCGGTAATGGGCAAAAGCTTTATTTTCAGGACTTCCACTGGCAGAGCCAGGTTTTTCAGTAAATATGTTGGTATTTGCAACCTTCAACAAGCCCTCTTTGCTGTAGCTGGTTTTGATCCAGAGGTTGATAAGAAAATCGCCCATGTATTGATCGTTTACCTGGTAGTTTGGCAGGTCGTTTAAGTAAGCCGTAACAGACAATCCGTTGGGTCCATGGGTATCAACGCTCACGCATGGATAGGCATCCCAGGGGTTGTTCCCTTGTGGCTGGATCAAAACACCCACCTTTTCGTACCCTGCCACACTGAAATCGCCTAATCCCACTTGCACCTCCCAGTCATCAATCACCTTGGTATGAAAAGGACCCGCAGTGGTAAGAATTTCAAAGTTCTCCCAGTCAACGATATGTACCAGGTAGGGGTAGTGGTCGGCTGGCATACCCCATGAAAGATGGTGGAAATCAATAAAACCAAGTTTGGCATCAGGGTATTCCACCAGATCGAATACTGTACCGTATACTTTTTCATCCGATTGATAGTACGAAGCATATTCACCTGAACTGTCGTCGTAATAACTGAGCATCAAAAGGTCTTCGCCCGGCTGCTCCCACCACACCATTGCTCCCTGGTCAGTCTCTTCTGCATAAACATCGCCCACCGCAAGTGCAACCTCCATGAGTACGATTGTTTGCAGGTCTACATCAGAAGCACCCACCTCAACCGAGGCAGTATACCTGTTGTAGCCCAACACCAGGATATTGATATCGTAGCTGCTTTCAATATAAACCCCATTGATTACAAAATCACCCTGCTGATCTGTTTCAACCGAATAATTCTGATACCCCCTGAGGTTGATTTTGGCGCCAGAAAGCCCAACCGTTGGCATATCACTTCCGGTTATTTTACCGCTAACGCTCACCGTAGGGATGGCCTCGATGGTGACATCAACCTGACTACTCATTCCAACCTGAATAATAACATTTTCCAGTACAAAGTCATAATAACCCAGTTTTGAGAATCTCAGGTTGTAGCTACCAGCCATAAGCCAGGGGATGGAAAAGGATCCATCGGCCAGTGTAATGGCTCTGGCATTGGTGCCCAAAACCTGCACCTCTACTCCCTGTACCGGACCACCAGTTGAAGAAACTGTGCCCTGCAGGCCTCCCATCCCTTCAGTAGAAAACAACATTTGCACATTGGGGAAAGAGGTGGTATAAAAACCAAATTCAGGTATTTGCATGGGATTAAGCATATCCATGCTTTCAGAAACGCGCGAACGGCTTCTTGATGGGTCTATGGAGGCAAAGAAATTTTTCAGATAAGAGGCATCACCATAAGATTTGTAGGAATGTACCAGAAGATTGTCTCCATTATAAAAATATGGACTGTCGAACGGAATATAAATTTTGTTAATCCCGGCAGGAAAGTCCACCAATCCCTGAAAAACCAGATCAAAAGAGCCCGGATCTGCCCAACTTTCTGAAAGATCAGCTTCTGTGGTTTCGCCCAGCCAGATCATTACAGGTACATCATTCACAGTTTCGTTGAATTCGTTGGTGTAAAGAATTCCTGTAATATTGCCCATGCTCAGCACAAGTTCACCAGGATAATAAAGGGTTTGTGTTAAACTGTAATTGCTCCCAAAAGAATAAGGCAGAAAGTTCAGCGTATTTGAGTCGGTGCCTATCTCAATTGGCAAAGTACCCTCAGGCATAACGATAACCTTAAAATCCGGAGTAGTATTGTTGTCAGGATTCTCATCCAAAGCAAAATCGACAACCCCATACACAAAGGTGCTACCCAGTTCTTCTTCTTCGGGTATCCAGGGCAGGGTAAAAAACGCTTTTTGCGCAAAGGCAAGGGAAGTTCCTGCCATTGAAGCAATTACCTCACCGCCTTCTTTCACCAGTTTAACAGTATAATCGGATTGGGTTCCACTACCAGCATTGAGCACTTCAATGGTAAAAAGATTTTCTTCGCCTTGCGGGGTTATCAGGCTGCCAGAAACAGCAACTGCTTTCAAGTCATTGGATTGAACAGGAGACAGGAGGATATCATCAATAACCCATTGGTTGATCATATAGGTATTTCCCTGAAAACGAAAAGCAATATGAATTTGCTCTACTCCATGGGGAACAGTGAAGAAAAACTCATATTCATCTGCCACAATATTATTGGTTCCGATCACTTTCTCCCATAGCATGTGCCATGTATTGCCGTTGTCTGCAGTAAAGTCTACACCAATGATTTCTCCCTGGTCGCCTCCATAATTGTTCAGCAATTGCTTAAACACCAATCTTACATCGCGATTATTCTGGATAGTGATAGGTGGTGACACAATTCGGCTCAGGCCAATAAAGGGAGGATTGTAATGCAACCACAATTCAGGAGCGGCACCACCGGCAAAAGAAGCATTGGTAACCATCCAGGACTGGTGTTGAAAACCGTCAAGGGTCCAGCCCACTGGCATCTGTCCAACAGGATAGTTGAAATCTTCGAAAAACAAAGCATCTCCGGCAGCAAGCAGCTGGTAGGCCGATACTGCCGTGCCCCCCTGTCCCGATGTGTTACTTGCCGTGATGGTGTAATAATAATTACCTATACCGGAAATGGAGGTATCTACAAAATCTGTGGCTATCAGGTTATCAGCCACAACAACCTCGCCCGGAAAACGAACGACTTTGTAAGAAACATTGTCTCCTGAGAAATATCCTCCATTTAAACCTTCTGCCGGAGCCTGCCAGCTGATCTGTCCGTCGTTGCCAACTGCCGTTACTACCACATCGAGCGGTGCACCCGGCAGATCCTCGCCAACCCAAATACTGAAGGGTCTTTTCATGGAATTTCCGGCACTGTTTCCGGCATACACCAGGTAGTTGTACCAGCCTGGGGACTCAATTGCATCATCTTCAAAGGCATATGGCTCTCCAATCTGAGGGTTTCCGATGGTTTGCAAGGGTTGCCCGTTTCTTTCTACAATGATTTCTGTGAGTTGGGTTAAAGGCTGCCCGCCGTGGGTTGAAGAAGGATTTATCCAGGAGACAGAAGCCTGCAGCACTCCCAGGTCAGCAGCTGAAACAATAAGGTCGCTCACTGGGGCCGGTGCGTTATCATCGACCACTGTATAAGGGATACCGAATGCTGCTACTTCGGCAATAAAATCCGTTATATGTGTGGCATGGCCGGTTGAGGTGGAGATAAGAAATAATCCACCCGTGCCTGAATGCGGAGTATTCTGATAATACAGTGTACCATACAGCAGGTTTTGATCTCTGTCGAAACCAATATCCTGTGCAAAATTGATATTAACACCCAGGTTTCCTGCAATGATGCCGGCACCTGTTTGCGAATCGATTTGATAAAGATTGTTATCTGCCAGGTTGATCCCGTATATGTTCCCATAAAGGTCGGCAGCAATACCCACAATCAAACCATCGCAAATCTGCCCGATAAGGGTGGCTGAACCCGATGTAAGATCGATTGTATAAAGAAAACTGAATCCATCAGACACACCCGAAGCGTACATGGTATTCTCAAGCGGATCGAAAGCCAGACCTGTCATGGAATGTCCGGTCTGCCCGATGAGGGTAAAACTACCGGTTTCCTTGCCAACAGTGTAAAGCCCTGAGCTTACATCACTGTAAGATACTGTATACCATGTGGCGTGAGCGAAATCACCCCCAATCATCCAAAGGGTTTGCGGGTCAACCGCATTGATAGAAGATAAAGCCCCATTGGCAAGATCAATACTTACCGGCCCCTCCGGGATGCCCGTACCCTGGCCCGATGTAATCCAGCCAAAACCCTGATTTGATTTGAAAAGGCCTACCGGAGCATTCCCTGGCTGAGCAGTCGGATGCTTCAAAACCGACAATCCAATGGAAGGTGCCATGGCTTCGAAAAACTGTTCGCGCTCTATGGGAGGCATTGCCCCCTGTCCGGATCTTCTTTGGCCAGAAACCGAAAAGCTTATAAGCAGTAAAAATAAAACAGTAAATTTTTTCATGGTGTTTTAGGTTAGTTGTGTTGTTGATTGCAAAAAACTGAGAGAGAGCAGAGAAGCCGGAGTGAGGGGAAACTTGGACGAATTCAGGGAGCAAAGCAAATTTGCTTAAATTCCTCCGGACAACTCTCTGCCTCTCTCAGTATCACCTCAATAGAACTACTATGGGAAACGAAAAGTGATGGTCAAAAGTAAGTCATCTGGAATCGCTCTGCAATTGGTATTGGATGCTATTTTCTTTCATTAAGTACTGGCACTTATAAAACGTTACCACTACCTATTTTGCAGATTATCAATACTTCGCTGAATATCCCAAAAGAGAAACCATTAAATTTGTCTGGTTTAAACATGACTTGCACATGCATCGAACTATCGGCAATAAATCAGCCTCCCTTTCCGGATCTTACGCCATTATGTTGCTTTTACTTTTGGTCTGCTCCTGTAACTTTCCAGGCCATAGCCCGGAAAACAATCCGTTTATAACAGATCCTGCCAACAAGCATTTTACAGATTCCTTGTCCAGGGAAATCCACAGATTGCTGCATGAGCAACCTTCACTGGCACGTGAAAAGACCACCTATATGCTGGATACGATGCAAAAAAACAACCCTGTGCTGGAGATCATGCTGCTTAAGCATACGGGATCATCTTTCGTATTGGAGGCTCTGTATAATGAAGCTTTAAAATATTACAATATTGCACTGGGCAAGGCTGAAGAAATCAGGCTCTATTCAGAAATGGCAAGCATAAACAACAATATTGGTGTGATATACAATTATGTTGGCAACCTGAAGTCTTCCTTTATGCATTTCAATGAGGCCTTGAATTATTATGAACTTACGGGCAGGCAGGCAGAAAAGATCGGAACCATCAACAACATTGGATTGATCTATCTTCATTTAGGCAATTACGAAAAAGCGATCAGTCAATTCGAAGAAGCCTTGCATATGCCAACAGAATCCAAAGACACCGTTTTCCTGGTATCTGCCCGGACAAATCTGGCCATCTGTTACTTTTCCATTGGAGAACTGGAAACAAGTCGTGAACATCTTCAGGAGGCCATAATGCTTTCGCAAAAGATCAACAACATGCACGGACTTTGCATTTCGTATAAAATCATGGGAGACATTTATCTGTCGCAAGATCAAACCGAGGAAGCTCTTGAGGCATTTACCCGAAGTGCTGACATTGCGCAACAGGGAAACCTCACCTTTCAGCATGCCATTTCATTGCTTGGCATTGCCAAAGCCTATTTGCAGAACGAAAAAACCCAGGAAGCATTTGCCATTGCCAATACAGTGATGGAGATGGCCATTGAACACGATAACCTGGTTTTTGAGAACGAATCGCACCAGGTATTGTCAGACATTTATTACCGCAACAACGATTTCGAAAACAGTCTGAAGCATTTTCGTGAGCATAACCGTACCATGCTGGAGCTTTCCAACCAGACCATCATGCACCAGATCTACGATATTGAGCTCAGTAACCTGAGCAATCTCAACAAGATGCAACAGCTCGAACTGGAGAAACAAGAACTTGCAATGAGCAAACAGAACACTTTGTTTTTTTTCACGTCGCTCACATTTGTTTTGTTATTTGCAGGTTTTTATCTGATTTATCTCAACTTACGCCATCGCCAGAAGATGAGACTGCAAAGCACCGTAATTGAGCTTACTCAGAAACAATCACATGCCGCCATGGAGGCAGAGATACAGGAAAGGAAACGTATCGGACAGGAGCTGCACGACAGTCTTGGCCATTTACTTTCACTGGCCGGATTGCATGCAAGTCTTTTGCACCGACGCAGAGAAGAACTGAGCCCTGAAAAAAAAGACCAGGTATTAGAGTCTCTTCTTAAAACCATTGACGATGCCTTTTCGGAAGTACGAACCATTTCGCATAATCTGGCACCCTCCTTACTTTCCGAAAGAGGCCTCAGAGGGGCACTGAAAAGCATTTCCGACAAGGTAAACCAAACCAGCAACCTGAAAATGAGCTACAAAACCTATGGACTGAACGATAAACTTGACTCACTGATTGAGAACACCCTTTTTCGCACCATACAGGAAATCGTAAACAATGCCATCAAACACTCTGAAGCCAGCAAATTGTTTATTCAGATCACCCAGGGCACCAACGAGATAACCCTTATGGCTGAAGATAATGGCAAAGGCTTTGAAATGGAGATGATTCAGCACTTTTCGGGCAATGGGTTATCGCATATGAAATCAAGAATTGAAAACCTGCGCGGGAATATTTTCGTTGATTCCAACCCTAATCGCGGCACTATTGTAAGCATACTTATACCTTTGCGATAAATACAACAAAGCATCTGGCAATGGCAAAACATTACACCACAATCTGAACCAACTGATCAACAATAGCCATGGACCCCATCAGAGTACTGATCGTTGACGATCACCAAATTATGATAGAAGGATTGAAATCCTTACTGGAAGCCGAAACCGACATTGAGTTTGCCGGAGGCGCCAATGCTATGGCAGAAGCCTTTGACTTTCTCCAAAAGAACCCTGTTGATGTGGTATTGATGGATATTAATATGCCCGGAGGATCGGGCATTGAGGCTACCGCAAAGATCAGAGACCTCCATCCTGAGATCCGTATTGTTGCCTTAACCATGTACGACGACATTTCTGTTATCTCACGCATGGTGGAAGCAGGTGCATCGGGGTATGTAATCAAACGCACAAGATTGCATGAAGTAATAGAAGCCATTCGTGCGGTGCACAACAACGAAAGATACCTGGGTGCCTATACCCAGCAGATTATTATGGATAACATGGGAAGTTTGCAAGAAATCCCTGAAACCAGAGATGAGAGCAAATCGATCCTTTCTACGCGTGAAATTGAAGTGTTGCAACTCATTGCCAAAGAATACCGCAACGAGCAAATCGCAGAAAAACTATTTATCAGCGAACGAACTGTTGAGGCTCACCGACGCAACATCTTCATCAAGACCAAAACCAAAACCATTGTGGGCTTGCTAAAATATGCCATCAGCAAAGGGTTGATACCGGTCGAGTAACCCGCAATTGCCGATTTGCCCACTATCGCACTACCATCATTTTGCCGAAACTTTCCACGCTCCCATTTCTGAGTATACGGTAAAAAAACATACCTGGCTCCAGGTTGGAAACGTTAATTTGGGTTTCGATCTGGGTAATAAGCACACGATCCAGTTGTTGGCCTTGCAGGTTGAAGATCTCCAGGTGAAGTTTATCTGCCAGGTCGAAACCAAGCACAGTAAAGATTACCTGCTCACGCGATGGGTTGGGGTGAAGAAAATACTTCTCGTTCTCAGGATTGTCAATCTGTTGTGTGGCTTCAAACAGGGCTGCTATTCTGCGAGAATCTTTAACCGCGAATACAAATTCGGCCTCCACAGAAACCACCTCGCCATTTTCAGACCAATGCGTAAAAGAATAGCCCTGCAGGGGTTCAGCAGTTAACGTTACATTTTGTCCATGATCGAATACACCTCCACCAGCCACAAGCCCTGCTTTGGGTGGAAAGGCCTCCGGCGTAACCGTATGGGTGATGGAGATCGGATTGCCCTCGTAGTTACTAATAAACTGATGATGGTAAGTGGAAAAAGTTTGTGCGCAATCGCTGCTGTGCATTATGGTTAACTGTGTATTTTCGGGAGAATACATCCAAAGAGGTTGATAATTGACAATATAAAAATCGCACATCTCCTTACCTGCTGCAAAAGCTAAAAAATGACTGTAGTGAGGAATCTCCATTGTGTACTGAAGGGAAAAATTCTCCCCATAATCAAGGGTTCGAAAAATGCTAAAGGTTCCGGTTACCGATGATTTTGCAACCAGGTAGAACTCTCCATCAAGAGGACCTTTTACCAACCTTACGGAACCTTCTGTATGGAAAGCATCCATGACATGACTCACAAAATCCTGGCCCTCATTCATACTGTGAAAAAGAGTAACTTCTTTGGGAGCTGAATTTCCAGGGTTGTGGGTTGTATAGTAGAAGATTTCGTCAGGTTTATTCCCGGGCAATAATCGCCCTCTGAGACTGTCATTTTTAAGCTCCCATGTGTCCCGTTATCAGCACTTTTGAACAGCATATTATTCGACCTGCGATAGATTTCGTTGGGTTGGTTGCCAGTGGCATAATCAGCAAAGGGGTAACTCTGATTAAGATCCTGCCATGTGTTTGCCTGATCTACTGACAGAAAGAAATCGCTTTCCGTTAACCGATACAACACCCCTGGGGTAGCATCGGCCATTACAAACCCGGCCCCGAAGGGAAACCAGGACGGATTATTGGCAAATGTATCAATTACAGCAAAATGCCTCCCATGATCAGTCGTATAAAATAACCCCGAAACGCTGGGTTGCCAGGATTCAAAATACCATTCCAGTAAAAAATACATCTCACCCCTTTGCGGCCCAATGGATTGTGCAGCGGCAGGAAAAACACCAGAGATTAAAAAGACAAGAATGGATAGTTTCTTTACTAAGTGTTTCATAAATTCTGTCCTCCATCATTTTAGAAGATTTCTCCCAACAATTTCCAGGTAACGGGGATACAAATCCGAAACAAACACTCCAAATATACTTAATTTTTTTAAATATCCACAATCCTGCCAGTACGTATTTGAGCAAAGAGATTTCTTACTCCGCTGCAGAATGAAAAACCCTGCAGGATTGCTAATAATCTACAGAAAGTTTATCCTTACACAACAAAGGTTTCCTGGTTTGCACTACACAAATAAACCATCAATCTTTGATGCATCGTACTGAATTCCCCTGGGCTTTTGAATCAATACCTCTTTGTACATGCATCTGATTATGCTTCAAAATACGCTCCCAGGCTGATGACGTAGAAGATTCTGTGGAGCTCCACCAAAAACCAAAAAACCTCTCACTAGAAAAATAAGCAGGTGATAACAAATGAACACCCCCCGGTAGTGCTGTAAAACCAGTTTCATTGGTATCATATGGACTGGGACTTTCCCAGTGTGTAATAGCTTTTAATTTTCCTGCTGCTGTACCAGCCCCTCCCAGATAGTTTTCCAACTGCGTCCATTCCTCGTCGGAAGGCAAATGCCAACCTGCCGGGCAAGCTGTTTTTGCAGCCACCCAGTTGTAAAGCACTCCGTATGTTTTGTAGGTTTCTGTGGCTTTGGCTTGGGTAACATCATTACCAAAGTATCCATACACATAATACCGCGGATCGGGTGAAGACCAATTCCCACCCTGCATTACACTGGGCAAATGGCGCATATTTTCGCGCAACCAGCATTGATTTCCTATTTGTACGGTTTGATACACATAGCCATCGCGGGTATCGGTAACAGTTCCGCAATTGGGATAATCCAGTGTTTTAAAAACAACCTGGTTTCCGTAGGCGGTGCCACCACTGTTGGTAGCATAAGCCCGAACGTAGTAGGTGGTATTATTAACCAGATCTGTAAGCGAACTGGTAAAGCTACCCGTTCCGTCTCCCTCATGGGTAAAGTTGTCCTCGATGGTGGGTTCGGGGCTTGTGCTCCAGCATATACCACGAGCGGTGATGGGAGTGCCTCCATCGGAAGTAATAGTACCTCCAACCTTTGCCGTAAAAAGGGTAATATCAGTTACCGGATGTGTTGAAAGAGCAGACAAAACCAGTGTTGTAAAAACCAGGGTACTGCCATAGGCAGTGCCTGCATCGGTGGTAGCATAGGCCCGGAGATAATAGGTTGTGCCGGGCAACAAACCAGTGAGCTCACTGATAAAGTTTCCGGCTCCCTGCCCATCGGTGGTTTTGTTGTCGCGCAAGGTGGGTTTGGTATCAGTACCCCAGCAAACCCCGCGTGCCAGTACCAGTAATCCCCCATCAGAAGTAATATTACCGCCGCTGATGGCTGTTGTAACAAGAATGTTCCCAACATCATGTGTGGTAATTTCGGGAAGAGGTTTATCCTCCTTCTTGCATCCCGTTGTCATAACCAGGAATACACCCAGTATCCATAGGCAGTGCCTGAACCATGTCTTTTTTGTCATACGTAACTTTTTATAAAGTGGATATATGGACGCAGGTTTTGACAACTACCTTCAGAGTGCGTTTCTACCAGCCTGCAAAGGGCGACCCGAAAATACCAACAGCAAGCTCCAGCCACACCAACAATATCAACAAAACCAGCACAATAACCGATATAACTCTCCCTTTAACCGTTTGTAATTTCCTGAGGATGATTTCCAGCAAAGTACCGCCCACAAACAGTATCAATCCGGCAATTACGAAATCCGACAAACTCCAGTTTACCTCATTACTTATCTGCATCATTATTATAGGCAGCAGCAGAACAAGCAAAATACACAGAAAAATAATTACTACCCTTTTCTTTGGGTTTTGAAAAAAAATGCCTCCTCTTTTCATAATCATTTGAACACATTAAACATGGTTTTGCCTTCAGATAAAAAACTTTGCACCCTCAATGGCCAACTTCATAAGTAAAGCCCATTATCACACTGAACAACAACGCCATAAAATCTTTTTATCTTCACAAATATATGCTTCTTTTTGCTTTCTTTAACAGAAAAACAAAACAGTTTTTATCTCAGACAAACAACATTTTTTCAGAAAATATTTTATTTAAGTAATTGGTCGTATGCCTGCCCCGTAACTGCGGGGGAACTTGCATGTTGATTTTGACTGCGTCGAGCTTCGGTTCATTGTTTTTTGTGAGCCGCAAGTGCTCATGCAAGTTTCATTGCAAATTGGGGCAGGGGTCCCCGGATTATCGAATTCCAGGTTCTCTTATCCACTTAGCGTATTAAACTGTTAGCCCTGTAAATGGCACAACAAAAAGGCTGCACCTAATTGGGGTGCAGCCCTTGAAAAGAATAAAAACAACACGTTATTTTTTGAGAGTCTTCAGCCGCGCACTTTGGCCGGAATTGGAAAACAAAATCAAAGTATACACCCCCGGGCTCCATAGCGAAGTATCCAGATGAAGTTGTTGAGCTGGGTTGCCCAGTGGCAGGCGCAATATGCGTTGTCCTGCAGCATCAAAAACCTCCAGTAGCTGCCAGAGCACTTCGGGGTCAGGTACAACTACAAGGGTTGCATCGAAAGGTACGGGCCATGCCTTCAACCCATCCCTTGCCAGCAGACTACCTGTTGTTGTACTCACCTGCAAGGTCTGGCAGAAGGTTTCCTGGCAAAACATATCGCTGTAGGCAGTGAGACAAACCTCATAGCTGCCGGCTATGCTGTAACTGTGCTGCGGATTGGCTTCTTCCGACTGGTTTCCATCTCCAAAATCCCAAAGATAACTATAGGCTCCCTGGCTGGTGTTTTCAAAAACCACCAGTCCGCCTTGCACCTGGTACTGAAAAGCAGGCTCCGGTAGCGGAAAGAACTCTATCGTGGTTTCATCCTCTCCTGCACAACCATTACCATCTGTAACTGTAACACTGTAGATACCCGTTTCTGTTACAATAATCTGCTGAGAGGTTTCACCAGTACTCCAAACGTATTCACCATCGGGTTCAGCAAATATCATTACTTCATCGCCATGGCACCAGGGCCCGTTTTCCGGAACCAGAATATGAACCTGGGGCAGCGCAAAAACTTCAATGCTAACTATCGGGCTGGTGGCAGTGCATTGATTGGCATCGGTAATCTGTACCCAGTAATCGCCTGAGGCATCTGCAATAATGGAAGAAGTTGTTGCCCCGGTACTCCAGAGATAATCGCCCTCCATGTTTGCAGTAAGCACTACCGATTCTCCTTCGCAAAAAGAGGTAGGGCCATCGGCCAGAACCTCTGCCTGGGGCAGCGGGTGTACTATCACAAAGTCATCCATCACCCGTGTATGGTTTTGGCCCGATTCCGACCATTCTGCAGTAAGGCTTACCGTATAGCTGCCTGCCTCGCTGTAGATATGCTGGGGCTCAGGTTCAGTGCTGGTGGTTCCATCACCAAAGTCCCAGAGGAAGGAATCGGCATCGATACTGAAATTGGCAAAAGCCACTGTGCCTTCTCCACAAAAGACAGTTTGGGAAGCCTCAAACAAGGCCCATGGAAATGGTGTCTTTTCAATTTCTCTTTCAAGCACAGCACTCCAGAGCCCGCGGGTATCCAGGAACCGAAATTTGAGCTGATAGGTGCCATGGGGGATCCTGCGCAGATCAAGATTCAGATCAAGCACCAGTGGGTTGATGGGCTCATCAGGCACCACATGGGTCGATCCGGGCAGTCCGAACTGATCAAAGGCGTTTCCTTCAGAGTCTTCAAGCCAATACTCCCAGGCAGCCATCAGGTTCTCTTGCTGATCGGGAGGCAAAGGGTTTTTTACAAAAAACCGGGTCAGCAAACTACTCCACAACCCCCTCTGATCGCGAAACCTGACATTCACCCGGTTAAGGCCATCGGGCAGCTGGGCTGCCGAAAGGCTTTCGTGAAGCAAAAAGGTTGACCCATTCTCGATTGCCATTTGTTGCATCCCCGCCACATCATCATTAAACCAAAGCTGGTAGGCCACCAGGTCATTATCCTGTCCCTCCTGATCCGCTAAGGGTAGCTTCACAAAGAATCGGGTAAGTACAGATGACCAAAAACCGCTGTTGTCGAGAAACCGAATGGAGAAACTGTTGAGCCCATCGGGCAGTTGGGTTGCAGAGAGTATTTCATCGATAGCAATATCGGCTGCACCACTCACGGTATGTTGCTGCATTTCTTGCTGATTGAAACGGTAGGCATAGGCAACGATCTGGCGAGGATCGCCATTTCCATCCCCTGCCGGGGGCATCTTTACGAAAAACCGGGTGAGCATAGAAGACCACAAACCTGTATTGTCGCGAAAACGGATAGAGAAACTATTGAGCCCGTCGGGCAGTTGCGCTGCTGCAAGGCTTTGCTCAAAAGAGAAATCTTGCCCAGGAACGATATCCTGGTATACCAAAGTTTGCTGATTGAAGCGATAGGCTACGGCGGTGATTTGCCGTTGGGCACCACCCTGATCGGCAACGGACATTTTCACAAAAAAGCGGGTAAGTGAAGATGACCATGTTGCCTGGCTGTCGCGAAAGCGCAAAGTAACACTGTTGAGGCCATCGGGAAGGTGGGCAGCAGAAAGGTTCATCTGAAGGGTGGCCAGATCGGTGGGGGCTATATCACTCACCACCTTGTCCTCCACCTGCTGGTTGAACCAGTACTCATAGCGGTTGATCTGCACAGGCTGAGCCCAGGAGCAGAACGCTACAAGCAACAGGAGGTTGGTAAATATCTGTTTCATACACAAACATTTAAGCTATCGAGCTTACCGATCCTGGGCTTCCACCTCGATCTGGATCTGCAGGTTGCCATCCTGGTCGGTAGAAGGGGCAATGGTTTGCGAAGAGATATGGGGTATCTCTGGCAGCATGCTGGCCTTAAAAGGGACAGAAGTTCCAAAAATACCGATATCATAGCCGTCCTTCCCGTAGTTTTTGCCAGCAAAATTCTCATCCAGGTTGAAATCGTAGCTGTAGGAAAAAGCAAGTGCCCCATCATAATTTACAAAAATGGTATTTACATCCTGACTTACAAGATTTTCATATACCCCAATGGAATTGGTGGAACCAAAACTTGCATTGGAAACAAAGGCGTTCTGGTGAAAGGTACAGTTGGTATACCCCCCTGTTTCCATGTTACTGTATGTAGTCTGGATAAAAATATTATTCTCAAAATGCGACCCGTTGATGTTGCTATAGCTGAAGGAAAAGTACTCGGATGTGCGCATAATAATATTATTCACAAAAAGATTGTTGTCACGGAAGTAGTACAAACGCTCAATAATATTCTGCCGGATCAGGCAATTGCGAATATGGTTTCCGTTCAGAACGCCTATGATATTTTCCAGCAAAGTAAAGTGGGATCCCATATGGCTTTCGTTGCCATCATGTGTGAGGCGTACCATTCCATTGATATAACAACGCTTGATCAGAACATTGGATACATTTTGATTGAGAGCTGTAGTGCCCACAAATAAATTTCCATTGATAAACAACCCACTCATCTGGGTATGATCGGCTCCGGAAATCAGGTAAATACTGCCATTGATCTGGGTAATGCCCGTAGCCGTTGTTTGCTGTGGAGCATATCCTACCCCGTAAATAATGAGCTTTTTGTCTATCAGAAGATTGGCAACAGGAAAAATACCTCCGGAAAGATACAAGGTATCGCCATCGGATGCAGCAGCAACCGCCAGTACAAAACCATTGGAGTTAGGGAAAAAGCTTACCTCTCCATTGGAATGCAAGGCAACGGTTTGCTGGGCATTGGCCGGCAATACACTCCATACAAACAGAAAAAGGGATACCCAAAGAAGGGGGTAGGAGAAACTCGTTTTACGACGAAGCAGGCATGCAAAGCCAGCCACGATCGAAAGCCGGAACCCTGCCAGGGGGTTCTGCACAAAAGGGGGAAGGATTTGTAAAAACATAGAGTAAGGGATTTGGATTAACATCCCCAAAATTACCCCTAAACCGCCCCCCGATCAGGCCCAATAGATAAAAAAGAAAAGCCAAAAGGTAAATTTCTGCACTTTACAGAGGCAGCACTACCCTTACCTGAGTGCCTTGATGCAGTTGGGAGGCAAAGAGCAATTGTCCGTTGTGCTCTTCTATGATATTGAGAGTAATTGACAACCCAAGGCCGGTTCCTTTGCCGGGCTCCTTAGTGGTAAAAAACGGATCCGTTATGCGCGACAAGTGCGCCGGATCAATACCACAACCATTGTCGGAGACCACAATGCAAAATTTATCCTTTTCCATTGAGGTAGCAATCCGTATCTCTCCTTTGTCTTCAATGGCGTGCATAGCATTGGTCAGGATATTGAGCATGGCCTGGTGTATTTTTCCTTCATTGCATCTGATGAGTGGGTTGTCTGATGTATACTCCCTGACGACGGTTATACGATCTTTCAGGTGTCCGTCGAGCATCCGCAAACAGCTTTCCAACAGTTCATGCATATCATAGTTGCCCATTACCGTATCATCCTTACGGCTGTAGTGATTCAGGCTGGCCACAATACCCGATGCACGCTTTACCCCGGTATAAATAATATCAAGCAAAGGAGCAATCTCGGGTTTGATATCCCTGTGATGGTCTTCAAAGTAGTCATCAATGGCCATTACACCTCCGTGAATGAAATTCAATGGGTTGTTGATTTCATGTGCAACACCCGCAGCGAGCACCCCCAGAGAAGCCATTTTCTCAGAATGCACCAACTGACTTTGGGTGCTCTGCAGTTTGTTAAGAGTAGCCTCCAGTTCTTCTCGCTGACTATAGAGCTCTTCATTGGCGGTGGCAAGTTCTTCGCGTTGGCTATGCAACTCTTCGTTGATATTGAGCAACTCTTCGTTGGCACTGGCCAACTCCAGGGTACGTTGCCGAACCTCTTGCTCCAGCTCTTTCTTTTGCTGTTTTACTCTTTGGGTGCGCCATTTGTAAAAAACAACAAACCCAACAAGCACCACAACCCCCATCAACACACGAAACCAAAGGGTTTGCCAGTATGGCGGATGGATATGGATCAGAATGGTTCGCCCTTCGGTGCTCCAGAGCCCGTCGTTGTTCGACCCGATAATGGTAAGGCGGTATTTGCCCGGAGCCATATTGGTGAAATTGATAAAATTGCGGTTGCCGATAAATACCCAGTTCTCATCGCGCCCTTCAATTTTGTATGCAAATTGATTTTTTTGAGGCACTGCATAATCCAGGGTGGTAAATTCGATCTGAAAGCTCAGTACATCGTACCTGAAATCAAGGCGATCTATGTAGGCCACCGATCTGTCGAAGCGAAGGGATTCGTTGAATATCTTTACATCGGTTAGAGTAACTGTGGGCACACGGGTATTCAGGCTTATATTCTCAGGCAGAAAACTTACCAACCCATCGGTGGTACCAAAATACATTTCACCGGAAGGGCTCAGAAAAGAGGCACCCCAGAAAAACTGGTTTACAGGTAAACCATCGCTTGTGTCGAAATTCAGAAACTCTTTGGTTTGCGGATGAAAGCGAGAGAGCCCATTGTCGGTAGACAGCCAAAGGTAACCCTCTTTGTCGGGCAGAATGGCATAAACAATATTATTGGGCAGTCCATGGATCTCAGTAAAGGCCTGAAAAGTACCAGTGGTAATATCCAGCCGGTTTAATCCACCTCCGAAAGTACCCACCCAGAGCACATCGCCATTTTTGTACAAAGAAATCACATTGTTATTATTGAGACTACCGGGTGTGTTCTCATCATGCACAAACCTGACAAAACGGTCTTCGGCAGGGATATACCGGTTAAGGCCACCACCCCATGTACCCACCCAGGCCTCTCCGTTTTCTTCCATGATAAGTGCATTGGGCTGGATTTTATTGTTACTCAGAGAGCCCGCATCCTCTCTGTTGTAGCGAAACACTTTCCACTGTTCCGTTCTGGGATCAAATACATTGAGCCCATTTTCCGTACCAATCCAGATGCGATTGTCGGGCCCCTGTCTGATCACCTGTATAGTATTATCGCTGATGGAATTGAGATTGCCCGGGTCGTACAGAAACTTTCGTACCAGATTTTGCCGGGAGTCAAATACAAAAACCCCTTCACTGGTACCCACCCAATATTGATGTTTTGCATCCTGCATCATGGAAGTAATTCCCTTAAGCCCAATGGTTGAAATCAGTTTGTTGTTGCGGACAAACCTTTGAGAGTGCCGATCCCAGGCCAGGGTAAACACGTCATAAGCACCAATCCAGAGTAATCCATTGTGATCTTCATAAATGGTTCTGACCACCCTGGTATTAAGCGAATTATCCTGATCAGGCAAATACCGGAAAAGGCTAAACTTCTTATTCTCCACAATCTTGTCTACCCCATTTTCATTGGCAATCCAGATTACCCCGTTGCTATCCTGGAAGATAAAACGTACTCTGTCGGATGAGATACTGTTTCCCATACATTTATCCTGCCTCAAACGCCTGAAAGAGTGGTTCTGGTAGTCGAAAATGGTTATCCCCATGCGGTCGTGGGAGATCCATAATTCTCCGGTAAAAGACTGCATGATATGGTAGGTGTTGTTTGAGGCAGGGGAGTTTGGATTTTGCGGATCATGATTGAACACCATGAAACGATCGCTGCGTTCATCAAAAAATTGAAGACCTCCTACAAATGTGGCAATCCAGAGGTGCCCGTCACGATCGGCGAAGATACTGTAGACTGCATTGCTGGCAATGCTTCCTGACACATTGGGCTGGTGCGAGAAATGGGTCGTCTGCCCGGTCTCCAGGCACCTCCTGAAAAGGCCTGTTGAATGCATTCCCACCCACAATTGGTTGTTGCGCACCAGCAACGATCTTATGCCATCTTCTCGCCACAGAGGATTACCAGGCCACAGGTCGTAAGAGGTAAACACTCCGGTATCCTTCTGCATACGGGCCAAACCACCACCCCAGGAACCCACCCACAGGTTTCCTTCATGATCTTCGGCCAGCGACCATATCTCATTGCCGGGCAATGAGCTGGCATTCCCGGGTTCATGTTTGTAGCGGGTAAAGGTTTCAAGTACAGGATCAAACCGGTTGAGGCCACCACCCTGGGTGCCAATCCAGATCATACCATCGCTCCCCAGGTGCATGGCTCTGATCATATTGTTGGAAAGAGAGCTTTCATCCTCCTCACTGTATTTGAATTCCCTGAAACCATATCCATCATATCGCACCAAACCTCCCAGGGTGCCAAACCAGATAAACCCACGGTTATCCTCCAGAATTGAAAAAGTTGCCCCTGGCGATTGACCCAACTCATTGGTGATCGGCCAGATCTTTTGCTCAAAAAACTGAGCTATTCCACTAAATGTAATTATGCCAAAAAACAACAGCAAGATAAGTCGGGCCATGGAGCAGATAAGCTAAAACTTTTTATACCATTCGGGGAATGCTACCCCGAAAAAGGGCGCAATTTACACATTTTTGATTTACTCCCCCAAAAATCCCTTAAGGGAGATCCGAAATTTCCAGACCCTCAATACATAGGGAAAACAATTAATTTAACCCTACGTCCTTACCCCCCCGATGAGGCAATTATCGAACAAATAAACCCATTGGACAATAAACATAAACGTTTGCCATCAAGCCGCAACAGCCTTAAAGGAACAGTAAGATACAGGATTTTTTTTCCACATAACCTACTAATGCCTGCTTACAAAACAATAGGGTGGAGATAAAGCAAGAAGAATTTAGTAATTACTTACCTGCAGGTAGGGGAAATTAAAAACAGTGCGATAGGCCCTCAGGGGGTGCCTGGAGGGGCCGGTAAAGGGAGAACCATCAAGCAGGTTAAACACCGAATTACAGCAGGGGCACTCCGCAAAGGGCGGATTTTCAACCACTATCCTGCAATCGGCGTAGGGTTCGTGGGGACAGGCCCGGTCAAAGGCACGAAACTCATCGTGCGATACCCGGTAGATCAGAATACCCCTGTGTCCGCCCGTATAATAGGCCCATCCTCCGATAGCATTAAGTTCAATATTCTGGGTAAATTCAATATTGATTACAAAATCCACATATACCCATGGTACCGGATGCTTGTCATCGCGCGTGCAACCTGCAGGCAGCAAAAGGCAGCAAATCAGCAATGCAGTTGAAAGAAGAAAGGTATGCCTTGAAAATAAATTCATAACCCGTACGTTGTAGTTCTGCAAAGTTACACTGTTTTTTCTAACTTTGTTTTCGGGTAATTTATTGCTTTACACTTAAAACAATGCCAAACAGATCTTATCGTTATTACCTGCTGATATTCCTTGTGCTACTGCTTCCTTTGGGTTCTTGCGGACCCAAGTACAAAGCCGCCAAGGCACAACGTCAGTTGGAGAAACGCATGGAGCAGCGGCGTAAGGAGGGTGAACGAGCCATGAGCCAGGCCCGCCAGCGCCACCAGAACGTGCAAAGCCCGGAAACCCGCAAAAGGATGAAGGAAACACGTAAGAAAAGCGACCGACTTTTAAACAATAACCGCAAGAAGCCGTTCTATCAAAGGTGGTACGATAAAGTGCGGGGACGAAGATAGCACACCTGAAAAACACAAAATAATGGAAGATTATATTTATATCATTCTGGGGATTGTATGGCTGGTAATCAGCATACTGGGAGGCAAAAAGAAAAAGCAGCAGCAACAGCAGCAACAGCAGCAGCAGCAAAACAAACCCAAGGCAGAACCCACGGAGAGCATCCCTCAGCAAAGCTTTGAGCCACCGGTTAATGAAACCGAAAGCGATACAGATATAGAGGTGTTGCTGGAGGAGTTTTTTGGTACGGGAAATAAACAGCAAAGCACCCCTGCCCCACAGGCAACCCCCAGACCGTTTGCTCAAATGGAAGAAGAGAAACCATTGCAGCCCTACGTAACCGAAACCTTTGCCGATGAGATATCACGCGAACTAAGGGGCAGGTATGAGAGCCTGGAACAAGTTGAGCAAGACTATGAGTTCTCTGCCGAAGGCAAAATCGAAACCATCGATGATCTTATCAAGTCTTACGATCACCAGCATTGGAAGGCAGAAGAAGAGAACAGCCAGATATCGGTTGTTGAGCTGGATGGATCGCAACCGGCCATGAAAGATTTTCGTTTCGATGCACGGCAAGCCATTATTTACGCCGAAATTATTAACAGAAAATATTTTTGATTATTTGTTTTTTTTAGGGCATTCATAACAAAATATTGGTTATATTTGCCCATGCAAACGGAACAAAATCCGTTTGCTTTTGTATTATATGGCAAGCGATCTTTTAAAGCTTGCTTCCATTTTTAACCGGGTTGTCAGTATCGTTGCATTTTGTACATGCTGTCAACTGTTTTTTTTATACGTTTTACAAATAGGGACAGACCTTATGCTCCGCTGGTTGCCAACATATCTTGCTGCGGTTTTCAGGCTCAATCATTTGCGGCCTCACCGTCACCGGCTTTTTAAGCTGCATGCGGCATTTGTGCAGGGCATTTGTCTCCTTTCCCAAATCCGGATCATGCCTAAACTCCCTGCTCCCATGCAGGAACTCCCCCCGGCATTGCTCCCGGAACTACTTCGAACAACAGCATACCGTCTCATTTAAAAAATCTTTATCGTATTGTTCCTCTTAATGCTGACATACTCCGCCAACGGAGATGTCTGCAGGAGCATAGTTTAACAAAATTACTTACAGTCATGAACGAGGTTAAATATTTTACAAAAGAAGGCCTTGAAAAATTAAAACAAGAGCTCGAACAACTGAAATCTGTTGAAAGGCCCGCCATCTCACAGCAAATAGCTGAAGCACGGGAAAAAGGCGATCTGTCGGAGAACGCAGAGTATGATGCTGCCAAAAATGCACAGGGAATGTTGGAGCTTAAAATCTCCAAACTGGAAGACACCCTGAGCAATGCAAGGGTTATTGACGAGTCGCAGCTTGATGAAGACAAAGTTTCCATCCTCTCCAGGGTAAAACTCAAAAACCTCAAGAACAATGCTACCATGACCTATACCCTGGTGCCCGAAAACGAAGCCGACATCAAACAAGGCAAAATATCGGTAGGCAGCCCCATTGCCAAAGGGTTGCTGGGCAAACAAAGTGGCGAAAAAGCAGAAATACAGGTGCCCGCAGGCCTTATGACATTTGAAATCCTGGAAGTGGGCAGGTAAAATCTGCCTTCCAGCACCATTAAGCCTGTGATTGCGATGAAGCACTCACAGGTTTTTTTGTTTTCTTTTGCATGGACAGGTGGTGCCTGATCCCGATTATGTTGTATTTTTATCCTTTCGATTTTCATCTTAAAGCTTTTGCACATGTCCACCATCTTTTCCAAGATTGTAGCAGGAGAAATTCCTGCCTATAAAGTAGCCGAAAACGACCATTTCCTGGCTTTCCTCGACATCAATCCGCTGGCCAAAGGGCACACACTGGTAATCCCCAAAAAAGAAACAGACTATATTTTCGACATAGAAGACCAGGAGTATCAGGATTTCTTCCTGTTTGCGAAGAAGGTGGCACGCTCCATCAAAAAGTGCATTCAATGCGAAAAGGTAGGCATTGCCGTAATTGGTCTTGAAGTGGCCCATGCCCATATTCATCTGGTGCCCATCAACAGCATTTACGATATTGATTTCAGCAAACCCAAGCTTAAACTGTCGCCAGATGAGTTTAAGATGATTGCCAACCGCATTGCAGAGAAGTTAGAGTAGACTATTTTTTCACCCGATCAGGGTTGTTGGTTACAAAAGCCTGCCAGCCACTGTAAGAGGCTTCCTGTGCCGATGCGCCTACGCCCCGCTGGAAATGATGGCATACAGCCACTGCCAGGGCATCTGTTATGTCCAGAAATTCGGGGATTTGTTTTAGCTTGAGCATTCCGGCCAGCAACCCGGCCACCTGCTCCTTGGAGGCAGCTCCCTTACCCGTAATGGATTGCTTGATCTTCCGGGGTGAATATTCAAAAACAGGTATGTCGCGATACAAGGCGGCTGCAATGGCTACACCCTGTGCTCTTCCGAGTTTTAGCATGCTTTGCACATTCTTACCAAAGAACGGGCTCTCAATGGCCAGCTCATCAGGATGAAAACTGTCTATAAACCGAAGCGTAGTTTCAAAGATCTTCTTAAGCTTCAGGGAATGATCGGATAGCTTATCCAACCGCAGTACGTCCATGGTGATAATTTCAATTTTGCTACCTTTGACCTCAATTACACCCAGCCCCATATTATTGGTGCCCGGGTCAATCCCTAAGATAATTTTTTCTGCTTCCATCCTACTTTTATGCGCATTATTCCGGGAAGTATTCCCCTGAGAGCAAAAGTAAGCAAAAATTTCCTCTCCCTGCTGCAGCTTCTGTCGGGTGTGGCAGCACTGGCTTTTGTAGGATGGCATCTGACCCGCATTGACACCTCCTTATTTTCTTTGCAAACCATCGGACCCTATGGCACAGCTCTGCTATTGCTCTGCCTTGCCCTGATGATGGCAAACTGGGCCCTTGAGGCACGCAAATGGCAACTCCTGGCAGGTCTGCTTGAAGACATATCCTACTTTAAGGCTCTCAAGGGTGTGCTTGTGGGGGTAAGTGTAGGTTTGATCACCCCCCGGAGAAGCGGCGAATTTGCCGGCCGGATTATGGTACTTGCCCCTGCTAACCAACTCAATGGCATGCTGCTGAATATGGCGGCATCCGTAAGCCAGCTATTCGTAACTCTTTTTATGGGTTCTCTGGGAATGGCCATCTTTCTGTTTGTCCTCAAAGGACAATGGCACGATACTCCCAACGGCTTCTCCCAAAGCAGCCTGTTCTTTCTTATCCCCGGATTCCTGTTCTCAGGGCTTATCTTACTGTTCGCATTTGGTTTACCAGGTATGCGTTTTCGGTTTTCACCCCACCATTTCATTGCCAGGGCATGCAATCAGTGCCTGGATGCCTTTGCCTTGCTATCTCCACTCCAGGTGAGCACTTTGCTTTTGCTGAGTCTGATAAGATACGGGGTATTTCTTTTGCAATTCTTTTTGTTGCTACAAATTCTGGGGCTTTCATTGCCCTTCAGCGTGTTTTTTACACTTACTGCCATGAAATACCTTGTGCTTACCCTTTTCCCTCTGTCTGCCATTTGGGAACTGGGCATCAGGGGTTCGGTGGCCATTTTTGTTTTTGGCATGTACCTGCCTGCCCAGGAGGGCTGGACCTTGCAAATACTTGCGGCCACCGCCTCGTTATGGGTCATTAACCTGGCACTCCCTGCACTGGCAGGTGGCGTTTCAGCGCTTTCGCACAGCTTTCAAAACAAATCATCTGCATGAGTAATGCCCTTATACTTCTCTTGTTTCTAACGGCATTGCTCTATACCCTTTTGATATTGAGCTTTGCCCTGGCTCTGGCACGCATTACACAATCGCGCCGCATATTGCCTGTCCCTGCTCCCTTTGTATCCGTTATTGTAGCCATGCGCAACGAAAGTCAGCATATCTCTGCCTTAATCATGCATCTGAAGCAGCAAGCCTATCCTTCGGATTGCTATGAAGTGATCCTTTCTGACGATTTCTCGGAGGATAACACAGTGATGCTTGCCCAAAAGTACATGGCCGCAAACATGAAGATCATTGTATCAGCTGAGGGTGATCTACCAGGAAAAAAGGGGGCCCAGGCCAGAGCCTTGAGCCAGGCTCGTGGTGAAATACTGCTGTTTACCGATGCCGATTGCACCATGGGCCACCAATGGATCAAGACAATGGTGCAGGCAATGGATACACAAACCGCTATGGTGGCAGGTCCTGTAATTCTGAAAGCTCAACCAGGCGTTCCGTTTCAGAAACTGCAAACCCTCGAGTTTTTGAGTCTTCAGGGAAGTACTGCGGGTGCCATGGCCCTGGGAAAACCAATTATGTGCAATGGCGCCAACCTTGCCGTTTGCAGAGACGAATGGGAAAAAGCCAAACTAAAAATCGAGGGTCAGCAACGGTCCTCCGGCGACGATATCTTTTTAATGCATGCCTTGCAAAAGTTTTCGGCCAAAAAGATCCGCTTTGTATGGGAGAGAGATGCTGTAGTCAGCACCTGTGCCAGCCCTGACTGGAGAGCGTTTTTCGGGCAACGATCGCGCTGGGCAGCCAAATCAACCTCCTATACCAACGGGTTTACGCTAATCACTGGTGCAATAGTAGCTCTGTTTAACCTCAGCCTTTTGGTGGCCGCTATGGCCGCACCCTGGATAACCCATGGGGGGCAAATTCTGGCAATCGTATTTGCAATAAAGTGCATGGCAGACCTTCCCCTGATGCTCCAGTCGGCAACATTCTTCCAACTCCGGAAAATCATGTGGGGATATGTGCCTTTGCAACTCATATATCCTGCTTATGTGAGCCTCACACTATTGCTTGCTTTTGCCAGGGCGGGCCGATGGAAAAACCGGAAGATTTATTGATTGCCTGGGTGTTCCAGTTCTTTTTTCACCTGGAGAAGAAATGCTTCAATTTTGCCCAGCGACTTAATGATCTCATAATCGCGTTGGGTGTCCTCCGGATTTTTACGCAACTTTTCCTGGGCTCCTTTAAGGGTATAGCCCCGTTCTTTCACCAGGTTATAAATAAGGTGAAAGTTGTCTACATCTTTTTGGGTAAAGAGACGATTCCCTTTTTTGTTTTTGCGTGGCTGAATGATATCAAATTCCTTCTCCCAGAACCGGATCAATGAGGTATTCACATCAAACATGCGTGCCACCTCACCAATGGTATAATAAATACGTGCAGTATTATCGGAGTTTTCAGTCATTACCGGCAAGAAACAAGAGTAATAAAACGGGCCTTTGAGGCGAAATAGTCTATGAGAGCGACTGGTTAACCCGTGAAGCCACCTCAATGATATACTCAAATTCTTCGGGAGAAAGGTCGTTGAAGAAATAATTGACGGGGTTTACCTGCCGGCCATTTCGAATAACCTCATAATGCAGGTGAGGTGCAGTAGACACACCAGTATTACCCACAAAGCCAATCACTTCTCCCCTTTTCACTTCCTGTCCGACCCTCACATTGAACCGGCTCAGGTGGGCATACAGAGTTTGGTAGCCATATCCATGATCGATCACCACCATCATACCGTATCCGTGGCGGTTTCTTTCCACCGTTATTACCCGGCCATTGCCGGGGGCGTAAATGGGGGTTCCGGTAGGTGCGGTAAAATCAACCCCCGTGTGCATACGCAGGGTCTTGTAAATGGGGTGTATACGCATACCAAAACCCGACACAAGGCGCTGGATACCCCTTTCGATGGGCATAATGGCAGGTATAGAGGCGAGCATATCCGCCTTATCGCGAGCCATATTAAAGACCTGGTCGAAAGAAATAGATTGCACATACAGCTGACGCGATAGCATATCGATGCGCTGCATGGTATTAATAATTACAGCCGAATTGTCAAACCCTTCAAACTGTTCATAACGGTCGGCACCTCCAAAGGCTGCTTCGCGCTGGGTGCGCGACAGAGGTTCTGCTTCAAAAATAACGCGATAGATCTGATCATCGCGATGCTGCAAATCTTCCAGTACCGATGCCAGCATATCAAGCCTGTCGTTTACCAGCTGGTAATTCAGCTCAAATTGCTCAATCTCCCGGCGCAGCATCTTCTCTTTGGGAGAATCAAAAAAGGTATAGCCTATGCTCAGCACTATCACTGAGAATACCATACCTGCCAGTACAACTCTTAGAAATCTTTTTGCTTTATCCCAGAAACTTTCCCTTACAGGTTCTACAGCGAGAGATTTGGTGTTGAATTGGTATTTGATTTTTGCCATAATATCAGCTTATCCTTGTTAAAGGCCCCAAGGGAAGAATTACCCTTAATGTTTTCTCTATCTTTAACTTACGGTATTTAAAGTAATTAGTTACAAAACTACGTAAAATTAAATTAATTTTGTCAGTGATTTCACTAAAAAAAATAATAAAAACACCTAATAATTAAGCCGTTCCCGATGAACTCGCAACTAATTCGCAAAACCTTTCTCGACTTTTTCTCCTCCAAAAACCATTTCATAGAAAATTCAGCCCCGATGGTCGTAAAAAACGACCCAACACTCATGTTTACCAATGCTGGCATGAACCAGTTCAAGGATATCTTCCTGGGCAACTCTCCAGCCAGGGATTCCAGGGTTGCCAATACCCAGAAATGCTTAAGAGTATCAGGCAAACACAACGACCTGGATGAAGTGGGCCACGACACCTACCATCACACCATGTTTGAAATGCTGGGGAACTGGAGTTTCGGAGACTATTTCAAGAAAGAAGCCATCGATTGGGCATGGGAACTGCTTACACAGGTTTATAAAATAAACCCCGACAACTTATATGTTACGGTTTTTGGCGGAGACAAGGAAGATGGGCTTGAGCCCGACGATGAAGCCAAAGCTCTTTGGCTGCAGCATGTGCCTGCAGAACGGATCCTTTATGGTTCAAAAAAGGATAACTTCTGGGAGATGGGCGATAGTGGCCCTTGTGGCCCTTGTTCAGAAATCCATGTAGATATTCGCTCTGCCCAGGAAAAAGAGAAAACATCCGGACGAGACCTGGTAAACCAGGACCACCCACAGGTAATTGAAATCTGGAACCTAGTATTCATTCAGTTCAATCGACTGACCAACGGATCATTGCAGCCCCTCAAAGCCAAACATGTGGATACGGGTATGGGGTTCGAGCGTTTGTGCATGGTGCTGCAAGGCAAACAATCCAATTACGACACTGATGTTTTCCAGCCCTACATACAGCAGTTGTGTAAGATGACAGGCAAAGAGTACGGCAAACACAATGAAACCGATATCGCCATGCGTGTTATCAGCGACCACGTGCGTGCGGTTGCCTTTGCCATTGCCGACGGAGAGCTCCCTTCCAACAACAAGGCCGGCTATGTGATACGTCGGATTTTGCGTCGTGCTGTACGCTACGGATACACCTTCCTCGATTTCCGCGAGCCTTTTATTCATGCGTTGGTTCCTGTTATGGTAGAGAACATGGGAACTTTCTTCCCCGAACTGCCCGCACAACAGGATCTGATCCAGAAAGTAATTGCCGAAGAAGAAAACACATTCCTGAAAACCCTGGCCACAGGAATACACAAGTTCGAACAACACCTGCAGGCCCACCCCGAGCACAAAACCATACAGGGCGATTTTGCCTTTGAGCTGTTCGACACCTATGGCTTTCCCATTGACCTCACTCAACTGATGGCCCGCGAAAAAGGGTACAATGTTGATATGAAAGGTTTTGAAGAGGGAATGCAAAAGCAAAAGGAGAGAAGCCGTGCCGCTGCTACGGTTGACACCCAGGACTGGATTGTGCTCAACGCAAGCGAACAGGAAACCATTTTCCTTGGATACGAAAGCCTGGTAGCTCAGGTTAAACCCCTCAAATACCGCCAGGTAACCTCCAAAGGAAAAACTTTCTATCAGCTGGTGCTCGACAAAACGCCCTTCTATGCAGAAAGCGGAGGTCAGGTGGGCGACCGTGGTACTCTGAAAGCTGGCGATACCATTTTGCATATCCTCGATACTCAGAAAGAAAACAATCTTTCTATACATATCCTTGACAAAGTGCCAAACCAATGGCCAGAGAGTTTTATTGCCATGGTGGATGAGAAAAAGAGAAGACTGACAGAAAACAACCATAGTGCCACCCACCTGCTGCATGCTGCCCTGAGAAGTGTTCTGGGCACCCATGTGCAGCAAAAGGGTTCGCTGGTAGATGAACAGCGGTTGCGTTTCGACTTTTCGCACTTTGCCAGAGTAACCCCCGAGGAGATCCGGCAGATCGAAAAGATGGTGAACCAGCAGATACGGTCCAATATCCAACGCGAAGAGCATCGCGAACTGTCGATGGAAGAGGCCAGGGAAATGGGAGCCATGGCTCTCTTTGGTGAAAAATACGGCGATAAGGTGCGTGTAATTGCTTTCGACAAAGAATACTCCGCCGAATTGTGCGGTGGTACCCACGTGCATTCCACCGGCCAGATCGGTCTTTTCAAAATCGTATCGGAAGGCGCCATAGCCGCCGGTATCAGAAGGATTGAAGCCATAACAGGAAAAACCGCTGAGGCATGGATAGATGAAAAGATCGATACCCTCAACCAGGCAAAGGAGATACTTCGCAACCCTAAAGATATTCTCAAAGCCATAGAACAGCTTCAGAAAGAGAATGATAAACTGGGTAAACAACTGCTGGAGCTGCAAAAAGCAGAAGCCCGCAATAAGGTTGCCGAACTTAAGGCAAAAGCAGAAAACATTGGCGGCATTAATTTCCTTGCCGTAAAACTCAGTGTAGATGCCCAGATGGCTAAAGACCTTGCCTTTGAATTTAAAGGTCAGATGGAAAACCTTTTCCTGGTTGTGGGTCATCTGGCAGATGGCAAACCCGGCATCACCGTGATGTTGTCGGAAAACCTGGTGAGCGAGAAACAACTCAATGCCGGCAATATTGTACGAGAGCTGGCCAAAGAGATACAAGGAGGTGGCGGCGGACAGCCCCACTTTGCCACTGCAGGAGGAAAAAACCCCGATGGGCTGGATAAGGCGGTAGCAGGGGCACGCAAGTTTGTGGAGTAAATGAAAGAAGACCGAAGATGGAAGACGGAAGACGGAAGACGGAAGACGGAAGACGGAAGACGGAAGACCGAAGACGGAAGACCGAAGACCGAAGACCGAAGACGGAAGATGGAAGATGGAAGACGGAAGACGGAAGACGGAAGACGGAAGACGGAAGTAAGAGATGAGTTTTAATTTGCTGTGAAACAGTTCCTCAAACCCCATTTCTCAAACCTCAAAAAATTGACAACTATTAATACGCACCAAACTCAAAAAACATGAACGTATCGAAACTGATCAATGACTCCCCTGCTACGCGCTGGGGTATTATGTTGCTGGTGAGCTTTGCCATGGCAACCAACTATTACTTCTATGATGCCTTATCGCCTCTTAAAGATTTGATGCACTCCAAACTTGGCTTCTCATCTGCCGATTATGGCTTGTTTATGGGAGCTTATTCATGGCCAAATGTCTTTCTTGCGATGGCAGTTATTGGAGGGGTGATTCTTGATAAGATCGGCATTCGCATAACGGGCTCCATATTCATTCTCCTGCAGGTTGTAGGAGCCGGAATAACGGCATACGGCACCACTGATTATTACATCAACGGTGGATTTGGCTACGAGTTTATGAGTTCATTTATGACTTCGTGGTCTCCTGAGCTGAAAATGACAACACTTGGCTTTTTTATCTTCGGGTTGGGAGCTGAAACCACCATTGTTGTAATATCTAAAGTAATAGTCAAATGGTTTAAGGGAAAAGAACTTGCCCTGGCACTTGGTCTCAATCTGGCAATTGGTCGTTTAGGGATGGCAGCTGCATTGATCATTTCTCCCCGTTTGGCTGGCGAAACCAACCTTTCTCTTCCCATCTGGTTTAGCACCATGCTCCTGGGTATCGGCTTCCTTGCTTTCCTCGTCTACATTATGTATGACTTGAAATTCGACAAACAGATTAAATCCGATGAAAGTCTGTTGGATGAAACCGAAGAATTTCACATATCTGATATCGGGAAGCTGATTACCAATCGTTCATTTATTTATATCACCCTGTTGTGTGTATTGTTCTATTCAGCGGTATTCCCATTTGTTAAGTTCGCACCCGATCTTATGACCAACAAGTTTGGAGTAACCCGCGAGCTTGCAGGCACCATTACTGCAATCCTGCCCTTTGGCACACTTATTTTCACTCCTCTTTTTGCCTATGTTTGCGACTATAAGGGTAAATCTGCCTCCTTAATGGTGTATGGTTCATTATTACTGGTAGTGGTTCATCTTATGTTCGCCTTTACACACATTACTCCCTTCATCCCTATGTTTATTCTTGGGGTAGGGTTTTCGTTGGTACCTGCAGCTATGTGGCCATCAGTGGCAAAAATTGTTGAGACCAACAAAATCGGTACTGCCTACGGATTGATGTTTACCATCCAGAATATTGGTTTGATGATTTTCCCAATGCTCATAGGCTACGTACTGGACGCCTCAAACCCTGGTGTAGCAGAGACCCTGGCTGCAGGCGGCACAGCTGTTTACGATTACACCAACCCCACTATCATGCTGGCAGGCCTTGGCCTCCTGGGGGTAGTCTTTGCTTTCCTGCTTAAACATGACGATAAAACCTCAGGCTATGGCCTTGAGCAACCCAATAAAATTAAAGAGGAAGTGCCCAGTGCAGATGAAGTAACCTTCAACAAATAATCAATCGGGGTTTATCCGAAGAAATCTACAAGGAGGAAAGCAGGCTGGCTTTCCTCCTTGTTTTTTTACAGGGGCAGTCACTCTACAGGGTCTTTCAATACCCCCTTATGACCAGGCACTTTCTATTGCAAAGAGCCTGCAGATGCTTTTATCTGCAGGCTCTTTGCATACATCCCAGCTCATGCGCCTGGGCTCTGCTTGGGCGTTTTATGAATGCATCATTGGAGGGTTACATATTTTTCAATCCATCTCTTTCCAGCATGGCATCGATGGTGGGTTCGGCACCACGGAACTTCACATACAAATCCATGGGGTGTTCGCTACCTCCTTTGGAGAGGATAAATTCGCGGAATCGGGCTGCTGTTTCCCTATCGAAGATCCCATTCTCTTTAAAAGCCTTATAGGCATCGGCATCGAGCACTTCGGCCCACTTGTATCCGTAATATCCTGCAGCGTAGCCACCGGAGAAAATATGAGAAAAGGATGCACTCATAAGCGTACCATCGATCCAGCGGAAGAGCTGAACGGGGGCCATGGCAGCTTTTTCAAATGCTTCTGCCGGGATGGTAACAGGCTCAGTGATGCTGTGCCAGGCCATATCGTTGAGGCCAAAGCTCAACTGACGCACGGTTGCATAAGCCGCATGGAAATTCTGTGTTTCAATGATCTTTTCAACCATTTCAGCAGGAATGGGTTCGCCAGTCTCGTAGTGGCGTGCAAACAGATCCAGAAACTCCCTTTCAGTGGCCCAGTTTTCGAGGATTTGAGAAGGCAGCTCAACAAAATCGCGGTAAACGCTGGTACCCGAAAGGTCGGCATAGGTTACATCAGACAACATTCCGTGGAGGGCATGTCCAAACTCGTGAAGGAAGGTGGTTACTTCATTAAAGGTAAGCAAGGAAGGCCGGGTATCGGTAGGTTTCGAGAAATTGCATACGATAGATACCAGGGGTCTTATATCCTGTCCGTTCTGACGGAATTGCTCGCGAAAGCTTGTCATCCAAGCGCCGGCACTCTTGGAAGGTCTTGGAAAGAAATCCATATACAACAACGAGAGGTATTTCCCATCCTCATCGTATACCTCATACACTGATACGTCGGGATGATACACTGCCACATTGGTAACAGGTTTGTAGGTAAGCCCCCACAGTCTGCCGGTAAGTTCGAAGATACCCTCCTTCACCTTTTCGAGCTGAAAATAAGGACGGGTAAGCTCTTCGTCGAAATCATACTTTTCTTTGCGGAGTTTCTCGGCATAGTAAGCCCAGTCCCACGCTTCGATAGTATGTTCAAACCCGTAGGTACGGGCAAAATTCTGCACATCAGCAAGCTCTTTTTTTGCCACTGGCAATGCTGCACCAGCCAGTTGCTGCAGAAACTGATTTACATTGGCAGCACTCTGGGCCATGGTTTCTTCCAGTACAAAATCGGCATGCGATGGGTAGCCCAACAGGTTGGCTCTTTGAAGCCTGAGGTTGGCAATACGGGTAAGGATGGCAGTATTGTCGAACTCATTTCCCTGATAAGCACGGGTGCTATAGGCCCGGTAAAGTTTTTCGCGCAGGTGGCGATGATCGCTGTAGCGCATAAAAGGCCAGTATGCTGGAGCATCCATGGTAATCACCCATCCTTCAACTCCTTTGGAGCGTGCAGCCTGGGCAGCTGCATCAATGGCAGACTGCGGCAAGCCCGAAAGCTCCTCTTCTGAAGTAAGATGCAGGTACCAGGCGTTGGTTTCAGCCAATATGTTGTCGGAGAATTTCAGGGAGAGCTCAGAAAGCTCACGAGAAATTTCGCGCATGATGGCTTTTTTCTCTTCGGGCAGTTCGGCTCCGTTGCGGGCAAATCCTTTGTAGGTCTTTTCGAGCAACATAGCCTGCTCGGGCGTAAGAGTATAAGCATGTCGTTGATCGTACACATATTTTACACGCTGGAAGAGTTGTTCGTTGAACAATACATCGTTGCCGTAATCGGTTACCAGGGGAGATACCTCGCGGGCAATCTGCTGCATATGCTCATCGGTTTCGGCATAGTTGAGATTGAAAAAGATACCGCTTACGCGGCTGAGGGTTTGCCCTGCGAGAGATAGAGCTTCGATGGTATTGGCAAAATCGGGTGATTCCGGATTTTGAGCAATGGCATCGATCTCGGTACGGGCCTGCTCTATGGCAGCCTTGAAAGCCGGCAGATAATGCTCATGCCTGATCTTATCGAACGGAGGGGTTTGATGTGGAGTATTGAATTCGCTCAGAAGCGGATTTTCCTGGGTAGTGCTGCAGGCACTCATTGCAGTTGCAACCATCAGTGTAAAGAATAATTTTAAGTACGTTTTCGTTTTCATTTCTTTCGTTTTAATAACAATGCGTTTTGACAGATGTTCGGGCACCCCATCAACCTCACAAATAAATACAATGATAATTTGCTGGTTTTCAGGTGTGCAATATTAAGTGTTTTTATTCACATACAGATTGTCTTGTTGGAAAGTTTTTATTAAAATTGCATAAGGGAAAAGGAAGATGGAAAACAGGTGATTTCACCTACGTAATATAGTTGAATCAAGCATTTCGCAGCAACAAGGGAATCTGTACATTCGTAGTACTCTAAAATCTTGATTTTGTGCAATTTGTAAAATAAAGCAAAATCATTTATTTGCATAAGATAAAACGCCATTGGTTTGTTATTTTTAAGCGTTGATAGGAAAGAACTAAATACCCCGGCAGCAACTTCACAGAACTGTCCGTTAAGAGGTATGACCGCATCAGAAAGGCCTGGCAAAATCAATATACTCCTGGCTTATTTAGTGATGGTTGTGTTAAGTTTTTTGCTTTCACAACCTATGGCCGTGCAGGCCCAACAGTGCGCAGGGAACACTCCTGTTCTGGCAGTAGATCTTACCTCATCACCCACGGCAACCTGGCAAAGTTTCTCAACTACTCCCAACGATCCATGTTGTGGGATGGCAAATAATTTCAACTGCATCGAGCTGATTATTACCTTACATCCCGGGGCTACTTCTGTTTCCATTGCTTTTACCACAGCCCAGGGAAATCTTTGGTACTTCCTGGATTGCCAGGAGCAGCTACCGGTGCCTTCCAATAATGTAATCAACCTGTGTTATGATACACCAGGGCCCCATAGCGTAGTGTTTTGCCGCACAGGGAATGCACCTTACAGCTTCCATGTAAGCTCTTTCGACATTCCCTTTGAAGTAACCCTCCCTCCTTTCAGCCCGGTTTGCCAGGACAGCCCTGAGTTTCTCCTGACCGGAGGATCGCCTGCTGGTGGCACCTATTATGTAAATGGAGTGGAGAACTTTCTTCAGATCATCGAGCCCTCAGTGCTGGGCCCAGGAAATCATATTGTTTCTTACGAGTTTATTGATCCGGTCAGCGGCTGTGGAGGATTAGCTGAGCAGGTACTAACCATACATCCTACACCGGTAATTACCTGGAGCAGTATGGAGTTCTGCGATCTGTCAGGATGGCAGGCTCTCACCGGCGCAAATCCTGCAGGTGGAATATACTCAGGACCCTTTGTTCAGAACAATCAATTCAACACAAATCTTGCCCCACCTGGCACACATACAATACATTATACCTTCACAGCCAACGGTTGCTCAGCCACCAGCAGTTCAACCATTGTGGTTCACGCGTTGCCCGAAACTAATGCAGGGCAGGATACTACCATTGCTGTCAACACCTCTGCTCAACTGCAAGCCGGCATACCCGGAAGCGGGAACTATGCCTATTCCTGGCAACCCGCAGACCTGCTCAATAACCCCAACATCCCCAATCCTGAAACCGTTAATCTTACCGAGACGACCATTTTTACTTTAACAGTTATTGATCTGGATACAGGTTGCCAGCTTAGCGATGATGTTATTGTAAATGTTATTGGTGGAGACTTACATATTACGCAGGTGGTAGGTCTGCCAGGTGCTATCTGCGCCGGTTCTTCCACAACCCTGTGGGTACTTCCCGGAGGGGGTAGTGGAGATTACAACTTCTTTTGGACTTCTGACCCGCATGATTTCAGCCTGATAGATGTTACAGACTCCCTGCCTTCTGTAAGCCCAACCCAAACAACCGTATATACCGTAGAAGTTACAGATGCTAATTTTCCGCCTCCCTTCTCACCCCCTGTTTATGCATCGGTAACTGTAACCGTTAATGATCTTCCTGAGGTATTTTTCCCAGCAGAACCAGACACCATTAAGGTGTGCGGCAATACTCCAGGTTATTCGCTCTCGGGAGGAAATCCTCCGGGCGGAACTTATTATTTGCTGGATACCAATCTTGAGGTATTGAACCTACCGTATATTAATTTTAGCAATTTTCTCCCAGCCGATATTGGAGCAGGAAATTATTATATCATGTACGAGTACACAGACGGAAATGATTGTACAAATTTCGCCATTAAACCCTTTGAAATTCTTCCTTTTGTATTTTCACAGTTTTACCTTCACCTTCCCAATGTGTGTGAATCAAATGTGGTACATTTTGCCAACCACTCGGTGGGAGCAGTAAGTTATATTTGGGACTTTGGCGATGGCAATACAGTGCATACCACTGCCGACTCTTCCTTCGTATACTCATACCCCATCACCACAGAAGTTGCAGAATACACCATTACTCTGGTAGCTATATCTGCAGAGGGTTGTATACACTCGCGACAGCGAAAGGTAAAAATCTGGCCTCCGGTTATTCCGCAGTTCATTGCCATCGATCCGACAGAAGGTTGTTCTCCGGTAACCGTTGAATTTGAAAACCAGACCCAGGGGCTTGTGGCAATGTATTTCTGGGATTTCGGCGATGGAACCTTTTCAGTACAAACCCATCCCACCCATACTTTCTACAATAACTCAGCCAACGATACCATCTACAATGTAAGTCTTACTGTGGTTTCGTCAACATTCCTCTGTACTCAGACCGTATCCATACCTGTTACGGTGTATCCTTATATTGAGGCGGGTTTTACCCTGAACCCCATCATTGGATGCCATCCGCTGGAAGTGGATTTTGCCAGCATTGCCATCGGGGCCACCGATTACAGCTGGGATTTTGGCAATGGGGTTGTTTCGGATGAGGCACACCCAGGCATCATTACCTTTGAAAACAATACCGACGGCATCCTGGAATTCCTGATACAACAGCAGGTTTCCAATGAGCATTGCAATGATTCTCATTCAGCCACCCTGCAGGTTTACCCCAATGTAATTGCCGACCTGTGGGCATCAGAAACCGAAGGTTGCTCGCCATTTGAGGTAACGTTCGCCAATCTTTCCACCATTACAGCAACCGAAATCCTGTGGGATTTTGGCGATGGAGGATCCTCTGCTGCCAACGACTCGGTTTGGCATACCTTTATTAACAACACCGACACCAGCATTGTGCGAACCGTTTGGCTTCGGGTAAAATCAGACTACTTTTGCAGAGACTCCATTTCCATCGACATCACCATACATCCTCGTCTGAAAGCAGGCTTCGACTTTTTCCCTGCACAATCGTGCAATCCGTATGAAGTAATGCTGATCAACACCTCCGAAGGTGCTCATGACTACATCTGGGATTTTGGCGATGGCAGCCCCCTGTCCTTTTCTTCTGCCGATACGCTATACCATCTCTTTGACCATGACCTGGCAGACCCTCAGCTATACAACATCCAGCTGATTGTAAGCAATCCGCAATTGTGCAGCGATACCCTGATCAGGCCTGTTACGATCTTTCCAAAGATCATCGCAGCATTTACCCCATCCATTACCGAAGGATGCAGCCCGCTGGAAGTAGAGTTTACCAACGGAAGCACCTTTGTGCCTGACAATGGGCATCTTTGGGAGTTTGGCGATGGAGGATCCTCGGTAGCCATCAACCCGGTGCACATCTTCGAAAATACATCCTATACCGATGTGGCTACATTTGATGTTTGGCTGTACACCCAATCCGAATACCTCTGCCGCGACAGTATCCATCACCAGATTACTGTATATCCGCAAATCAGGGCTGACTTCACCATTGAAAACAACCAGGGTTGCTCACCTTTTTTGATGGTACTTGAAAACCATTCCCTGGGAGCATCAGAACTTCACTGGGATTTTGGAGGACAGCACAGTATGACCACCGATGCTTCGGCAGATTATCTGACATGGCTATTCACAAATACCACGGGTGACGTTATTACTTTTGATATCGAACTCATCGCCCGAAACAGCTTTGATTGTTTTGATACTATTATACGCACCATAACGGTATTCCCGGAGGTAGACCTTTCCTACACTCATATTGAGGAGGGATGCCATCCTCTGGATGTGAATTTCAACAACGCCACCCAGTATGCCAACTATTTCTTCTGGACCTTTGGCGATGGAGTAACCCACACAGGTTATAGTCCCGAACATCAGTTTCACAATTTCAGCCATACCCACGACACTCTTTACCACGTAGAGCTTTTTGCTCAATCGCTTCATGGCTGCTTTGCCTGGGGAAGTTCACAGGTACAGGTGTATCCCAAACCCCTGGCTTCGTTCCTGGTTGAAAATACTCCTGGATGCTCACCCCACACCATTGAGATTACCCATAGCTCTGTTGGAGCCACCGGATACAGCTGGGACTTTGGCGATGGCAGTGGCACTTTCTCTTATGATGAGCCGGAAGTATATCACAATTATGATCATGATCCGGGTACCGGGCCAGGGTATTTCAACATCCAGCTCTTTGTTGAAAACACCTTCTTGTGCAGCGACACACTGGTGCAGCAGGTGGTGATTTACCCCAACATTACTGCAGCTTTTGAACCTAATGTTACCCAGGGATGTCATCCCCTTACGGTAGATTTCACCAACCTGTCGGAAGGAGCCACTGCTACATCAGCTTACCTCTGGGATTATGGCAACGGGCATACCTCACAGAACCTGCAGCCCCTGCACTCGCATACATTCCACAACTTCAGCCATACCCAGGACACTATTTACACCGTAATGCTGGTGGCCTACAACGAGAATGCCTGCAGCGATACAACCTGGCATCAGATAACGGTGCGCCCTCGCCCCATGGCATTCTTCAGTACACCTAACGTGCCCGCCTGCGGACCTCATACGGTAAATGTGCACAATTTTGCGGTGGGTGCCGAATCATTCATCTGGAGCATGGGCGATGGAGATACCCTTTACCACAGCCAGAATCATTTCACTCACGATTACACCCAGCCCGCCGGCCAGGGACCCGGGATATTTACCATTACCCTGCTGGTTGAAAACCTTCATGGATGCTCGAACAGCTATTCTCAACAGATCGTGATTTACCCGGAGATACATGCCGGATTTACCACAGATAATGAAGGTTGCCACATACACCAGACCAGTTTCCAGAACCTTACCCAGGGAGGAGATATGTATTTCTGGGATTTTGGCAACGGTAATACCTCACAAAACACCCACCCGCAGATGGCTTTCACCAATTACAGCCATACGGAGAGTGCCACCTTTACCATAAACCTGCTTGCACAGTCGCACTATGGTTGCAGCTCAAGCACTAGCCAGGAAATCGTTGTTCGTCCGGTTCCCAAAGCAGAATTCACCATCAGCGAGCTTTCGGGTTGCTCCCCTTTTAGCCCCTTTCTGGAAAACATTTCTGTGGGAGCCAGTGAGATACTCTGGGATCTGGGAGAAGGAACACAGCATGCTATGGAAGGAGAGTTTTCTCACACTTTCAGCAACACCCATCAGGCACCCGTGAATTTCACCCTTACCCTGTGGACAAATTCAGAATTTGGCTGTGAGGCTACAACCCAGCAGATCATAACTGTTTTTCCTGAAGTAACGGCAGACTTCACCACCGAAAACAACATCTGGGAGGGCTGTTCGCCACTCACCCTAAGGTTTCTGAACCAATCGAGCCTGGCCAATTCTTATGTCTGGGACATGAACGATGGTACATACTCAACAAGTGCCAACCCTTTGCATATCTTCCACAACCTGGAAATTGACGAAAAAATATTTACTATCGAACTGGCTGCAGAGAGCATCTATGGATGTACCGACACCATTCAAAAAGAGGTAAAGGTATTTCCTGCGCCCATTGCACATTTTACCGCACTACCCAAAAAGCAGGCTTATCCTGATGCCACCATTACACTAAACAACCATACCAATGATGGCTATTGGAACTTCCACTGGGAATTTGGCGATGGCAACACCCATCAGACCAATATTTTCGATCCGTTTACCCATACTTACATCTGGGATCCCAACGATATGTCGACCAAGACCTATGTGGTGGCACTTTTTGCTTCCAACGAGCATTGCCAAAGCATGTACACCCAGGAAGTTACCATCACATCGCCGGTGCCGGAGGCAGAGTTTGAAAGCATAACCACTGGCTGCGAACCCCTTACAGTGCAGTTTAGCAACCATAGCCTGTACGCCCATACCTATCGTTGGATATTCGACGATGGAAGCATCTCCACAGATCCGGAACCTGAACACACTTTTGTGGATCACGGACTGTACCAGGTTATGCTCATAGCCATTGGTGACGGAGGACGCGATACTACCTATCATTACATTGAAGTATTTGAAAATCCCAGGGCACGGTTCTCACTGCAAAAGGCCCATATCAATATTCCCGAGGAGCCCCTGGTACTGATCAATACTTCCGAACTGGGCGATTTCTACCTCTGGAACTTTGGTGATGGCAATACCAGCACAGAATACGAACCTGTATACTACTATGCCAGCCCGGGCATTTACGACATATCACTTCTTGTTACACGTAATACTGAGCCCCAGTGCCACGATTTGATGTTGAAAGAAAACGCCCTGAGGGTAGACGAAACATGCAAGATCATTTTCCCCAACGCCTTCAAACCCAATACATCAGGCCCCTCTGGAGGTCACTACGATATGTACAATCCATCCACCGAAATATTCCACCCGGTTTATGAAGGTGTTGAAGATTACGTGCTGGAGATTTACAACCGCTGGGGTGAGCTGATTTATCGCTCCGAGGATATCAATGTGGGATGGGATGGCTACGTAAAAGGGCAACTGGCGAAAATGGATGTATATGTATGGAAAGTTACCGGCCGCTGTACCAATGGCAAGAGCATCATCAAAGCAGGCGATGTAACGCTTTACCGCTAGGAGATCCTACAACCAGACAAGAGCTAGAAATAAAAAAGATTGAGGTTTGATCCTTAATCCATAACCTCATACCTCATACCTCCCACCTCACACCCCACCCCTACAGGTGATTTCTTCCGGTTGTTTTGTGCATTAAAAAGCAGCGTTATCGCTTACAGTAAAGCAGAGGGCTCGCATTACCTTTACCATGAAGAGAAATAGATTACCAAAACTGCGATAGCCTAAGGTCATGAAACATTTTTTACGAGAACTGATCCTGTTGTTATTATTGCTGATCCTGGTGCTTGCCGGAGGCAAATCAAATGCACAGGAAGGCCAACAACCTGCAGCAGAAAAAAATCATGAGAAAAGCGTTGTACTTTACCATGGTTTTGAATCCGGATTACCTTCAGGATGGGTGCAGCAGTATATAAATTCACCCTTTGGAGAAAATGTCAATTGGAATACCCGCAAAGGAGCTGGTAACCTTACGAATAACCCTACCAACCCCACAATAGGAGAGCCCGACACAGCAGCTGTTGGAAACAGAAACCTGGTTTTTCAATGGCAGGGACAGGGACATTGTACCCGACTCATTTCCACGCCCATAGACCTTGAGTTTGTTGTGCACCCTGTACTTTCTTTCTACCATGCCCAGGTGGGTTGGGGGACAGGACAGGATCGCCTGGTAATCTATTACAAGCATGGCGAAAACGGACCTTTGATTCCATTGGCCACCTACAACCACGAAGTACCGATTTGGACCCACCGCTCCATTCCCCTCACCAACCACGAAACAGATCAGTTCTACCTGGTTTTTGAGGGTTTAAGCGGACACGGTTCCGGGATATGCATCGACGAGCTTACCATTACAGAAACCGGATATGTAGCAAAAACGCTGGACACATTTACTACCGAGCAGGCATCTAGCGACTTTATTCCTTCAGGCACCACCAACAACCCCATACTGCGTTCGCAGGTTAGAGTAACCGGAAATACCGGCGACCTTCTGCTGCAGAAATACACTGCTCAATCGCTCAATACGGACGATGCAGATGTAACCAAACTCAAACTCTACATTACCGATACAGAGATATTCAATACCAACAATCTTTTAGGGGAACTAAACGGTTTTACAGCAGGTGTAGCTACATTCAACAACATCAACCACAATCTGCCCACAGGCTATTCTTACCTGTGGCTTACCTACGACATACATCCCGATGCTCCCCATGGCAACATTGCCGATGCCATGATACCTGCTGGTGGTATAACCATCGGAGGAGAGGATGTTCCCTCAGAGAACCACAGCCCTTTTGGTTACCGTGAGATTTTTGAGACCATCTTCTACGATGATTTTGAAACCGACAAAGGCTGGACCCTTACGGGTGAATGGGAAAGAGCCATACCGCTTGGCCTCGGAGGACCGAACATTCCCGAAGGCTCTGGATTGCCTGGGCATGGATTGCCTGGAGCTTCTTATGCTTATATCGGACAGAAAATACTTGGCACTGATATTACAGGGCTTGGAGAATTCCCAGGAAACTACGAGCCCAATCTCGACTCATTGGCCTACCAAGCCATCACACCTCTGCTGGATTGTTTTTATTACACAGATATAAAACTGAGTTTCCACCGCTGGCTCAACATAGAGTTTACAGACAAAGCTTACATTCATGTTTCTGGAGATGGTGGTGCATCATGGCAACAGGTATGGGTGAACAACAACTTCTTCAGTTCGCTCAACTGGGAACAGGAAACCATCAACCTTCCCGGCGCCAACCGCAAGGAGAACATGCTGATCAGATTCTCCATTGGCCCTACCGATCCGCTTAACAACTACAGCGGGTGGAACATTGATAACCTGGTAGTAACAGGCACCTATGTTACACGCGATGTGGGCATCAGCGAGCTGCTGGCACCTGTTGAGGGCTGTGGTATGAGCAGCAGTGAAGATGTAATCGTGCAGATTAAGAATTTTGGAGCCAAGGAGATCAATGCTCCCATACCCATAGGCTTCTCTCTGAATGGAGGACAAACCTGGCACATGGATACTCTTTATGTAAACCTTGAAGTAGGGGATAGCATCTTACATACCTTTACACCCAAGGCCGATTTCTCAACTCCCGGACGCTACAACATGGTGGTAAAGACGTTCTGGAGCGAAGACCAGGATCCATCTAACAATTCCATTGAAAGAAAGATCTTCTCCATTCCTTATATTACGCCACCTTACACCGAGACTTTTATCAATAACGATGGGCTCTGGACCGGATACGGATATCGTTCGTCGTGGTCGTGGGGAACTCCGTTTGGCCAACACATCAACCAGGCACAATCGGGCACTCGCGCATGGTTTACCAACCGCGGCGGCAGCTACAATGAACTGGAAGCATCATGGCTGGAAAGCCCTTGCTTTAACTTCTCAACTGTGCAGAACCCAGTAATGGAGTTTCACCTGAACACCCACACTCCTGAGCCACTGGCTGGCACCACCCTTCAGTACACCCTTGATGAAGGGGTAAACTGGCATACACTGGGTGTGCTCAATGAAGATTTTTCCTGGAACTGGTTCGACAACCACAGCCACATACAACTTCTGGAGGATAACTTTGGAAACCCACAGGGATGGAGCGGCAATTCGGCGGGATGGAAGAAGATACGGGCCATCCTGGAGCCCAGCCTGGGTGGAGCAGAAAAAGTAAAATTCCGCTTTGCCTTTGCAGGCCACCACTTTGGAGGCAGCCCCAACAGCTGGGAGGGTATTGGTTTTGATGCCATAAGCATTTACGAATCTCCCCATGATGTGGGTATTGCAGCCATTGTGGAACCCGGCAACGCATGTCACCTGGACCAGAACCAGAGCATTTCGGTCAGCATAATGAACTACGGACTTAATGCCATAAAAGCAGGCACTGAAATACCTGTAGGGATTGATGTAAATGAAGAGTCGCCGGTGTACGAAGTCTTCACCCTTGCATCACCACTCTCTCCCGGATCGCAAGCCACCTTCACCTTTCAGACCACTTTTGACCTGAGTGCTGAAACCACCCATACTATTACAAGCTACACCCTGATGCCGGGCGATACCGATTTCTACTACCCTGGAGTATTCAATGATACATTGAGTGTGCAAATCACCGTATTTGGCTATCCAGAATTTACCCTTGGAGATGATATTTATACTACCCAGCCCGACACTGTTTTACTGAATGCCGGTGCAGGTTTTTCACAGTACTTATGGCAGGATGGCAGCATAGAGCAGACCTTCCAGGTAAACTCCATCCATTCTGCATTTTACTCTGTTTCCGTTACAGATCACAATGGTTGCCAGGTATCCGACAGCCTGGAGGTCATATCCCGTGACTTCCAGGTTCTGGCAATCACCGATCCGGTAAACCAATGTGAGCTTTCAGACCAGGAGTACATAACAGTAAGCCTGCGCAACAGCGGACCCGATATTTTCGCAAGCGGACTGGCTTTGCCTCTGCAATTGGAGTATGCAGGTCAGCCCTGGGATGAAGGAGTTTTGGTGCTGGATCAGGACCTCCACCCCGGACACAGCGCAACCTATACTTTTGCTTCCCCAATCGATTTCAGCCAGGTAGGGGCATACAATTTCAGCATTGTGCTGGATTACCCCGATGCTGACCCCATTAATAATTCGCTCAATACGCAGGTAATTGTGCATGGCTATCCGCAACCCTTCATTGGAGATACTTTGTACACACTCAATCCGGAATCAATTGTACTGGATGCAGGAGATTACATTGAGTTCCTGTGGCAGGACGGACAAACAGATCGGTACTACCCGATTACCAACCCCTATTCAGCATGGTACTCGGTACAGGTAATTGACCAATTTGGTTGCCCCGGCAGCGACTCTGTTTTGGTAATCACCTATGATATTGAGATTGCCGGGTTTGTAGAGCCCCAGGATGCCTGTGAACTATCCGACGAAGAGCCCATTGGCATTACCCTTATCAACAATGGTCCTGAGAGTTTTGGTGCCGGAACCACTTTCCCCTTTGTACTTTTACTGGAAGGTGAGGTAATCGGCCAGGACACCCTTGCTTTGGATGAGACCTGGAGTGCCGGAGAAGAACAGATCTTTTACTTCTCGCCCACTCTTAGCATGAGCGTACCCAAGACCTATAACTTCACTGTTTACATGGCACAACCCGATGCCAACAACGACAACAACCAACTGAATTTCAGCGTTACAGTACACGGATATCCCAACATCTTCCTGCCACCTTTTATCACCACTGATTACCCTGAAACGATCATCCTGGTGCCGGGTGAAGGATATGCTTCCTATCTGTGGCACGATGGCAGCACCCAGTCTACCTTCCATGTGGAAACGTGGGGCGATTTCTGGGTTGAGGTAAGCAATTCATTCGGATGCACAAGCACAGCCCAAACCCAGATACTACCAGAGTTGTTTGATGTTGCGGTGCATGCAATTGCCGAACCCCTGAATATTTGTGCCAATGACGGAAACAGAACCGTAAAAGTAACGCTCAAAAACACCGGAAATTCAGCATTATTGCCAGGAACAGAACTGACCTTGCATTACACACTGGAAGGGCAGAGCACCGTAGAGCAAACGTTTATTCTTTCCAGCACTTTCATTCCTGGTACTACCCGTAATTTCAGCTTCTCGCAGCCGATACATCTCACCGAACCTGGTGCATATGGTTTTGTTGCCGGAGTGATCTATGATGTGGATGAAGTGCCAGACAACAACCAACTCAACGAAACTCTAACTGTATTCGACATTCCGCAACCCAACCTGGGCGGCAATGTTTACACCCTCCATCCCCAGGGGCATATCCTGAACCCTGGCGCAGGATATGAGACCTACCTCTGGCAGGATGGCTCACAGCAACCCACCTTTACTGTGCAACAATTGCAATCGGCACATTACAGTGTTACCGTTACCGATGCCAATGGCTGCCACAACAGCGATGCCGTTGAAGTGATCTCCTACAACCTGATCCTCGATTCAGTGATAGCGCCGGTGAGCCATTGCACCCTCACCCAGGAAGAAGCGGTAGTTGTGAGAGTACTCAACGAGGGATACGATGATTTTGCAGCCGGCACCAGTATTAGCCTTGGCTTTAAAGTGGAGGGACGACAGGATATTGTTGAAACCTTTACACTGAGTCAGCAATGGCAGAAAAACGAAGCGCAAACTTTTGTTTTCGATGCCACGGCAAACCTGGCAGCCACAGGAAGCTACCGGTTCAGGGCTTATGTTGCCACTCCCAATGCCGATGCATTGAGCGACACCCTTGAGGTGATGATAAATGTGCCCGGAATGCCGGTGGTAAACCTGGGCAATGACATTTATACCTCCAAACCCGACACTGTAGTATTGGATGCCGGAGCAGGTTTTGCCTCCTACTACTGGTACAACGGCCATAGCGGACAAACCTACAATGTAAACACCTTTGGATGGAAGTGGGTAAGAGTTACAGATATTTATGGTTGTGTAGGATCAGATACCTTATATGTGGGCTTTTTCCAGAATGTAGCCGAAGTGAGCCCGCAATGGGAAACAAAGGTATACCCCAACCCCACCCGCGATAATATTACTCTGGAGATTATCCGCGAATCAGGTGAGCTGCTTCTTGAAGTTATCGATATCAATGGCAACATCATTTTACGAGACAAGGTCTTTACCGATGGAGTAAACCGCCAAAACCTCGATTTATCCTACCTGAAGCCCGGAGTATACTTCCTGCGGCTCTCCAGGGGAGAACTACGCAAAATACACCGAATCACCATAATACAATAAAACCGAATTACCCAATGGTCTGTTGCTTTCTTATTTCTCTTCAACAAAAACGGTAATTGATTTTGGGTTACCAGGGCTGCCAGAAAATGGCAGCCTTTTTTTATAACAAGCACATCAAATGCCTGCAGAGAATCATTGGGAGGCAGCATTCGGCAAATGCGAAAAGCCGTGTTTTTCTGTTTGCAAATCGCGGGGTGTTTCAATATCTTTACGACCGGAAAAAATAAACAAAAAAAGCTGAAACATGTATTTGCGCAAACTGCTCCCTTTACTGATCCTGGCCCTTGTGATGGCTTACGGATGCAAGAAACAACCTTCGTCATACAACCTTGAGCAAGCCGGAAACCCGGCTGGATACAAGATAATGGCTCCCGGACTGGGCACCATTGGCATTATTCACGACAACCAGGTTTTTGTGTATTACCTCAACGAAAGCCACAGCTGGATACTTGACAAGGTTTCGCAGTTTGAGATCCCCGAAAAAAACCAGGGCCTGCTGGCTTTGGGGATGGGTTTTATGGGTGTTGTGCAAGATGATATCATGCATTTCTACTACCTGAATGCCGAAAACCAATGGACCCGTGATCAGGAGGTGAAATTTGTACTTCCCAAAAACCGCAAAAAAATTTCCACCATGCGCATGCCATGGGATATAGGCCAGATTGCCGTAGAGGACGATCAGGGAGTGATTCACTTTTTCTACATCAATGAACAGGCCCGCTGGGTAAAAGACGAAACGGCACTGTTTGTTTTACCCGCACCCCTTGATAGTTATCTTATGCTGGGCAGCATGGAGGTGGGAGTTATTCACAATAACAAACTGGGGGTGTACCGGCTCGACGACCAGGGTGAGTGGCACTGGATCGAAAATATGGTTCTGACCCTGCCCGACAATGCACGGGCAGTGATTTCCTTCGAACCCGGAACCATAGCCGTATTGCTCGACACTAACATCCTGCGCTTTTTCGATATGGACCCCCTCGCACAGCAATGGGTAATGGACCAAAGTATGGATTTTGCAATCCCTGCATTTTAACTCCAATACATTGTTAATAAAACTCCCGGTTTGGTTAAAAAACAAGACTGGTAGAAGCATTTTTTATACTTTTGCACCCTGATTTTGAGGTGCTGTTTCTCTTTGCATTGTCTTTCAAACAACAGGCAATCATCTTTTAACAAATTCCGCGACAAGCTAATTTTTCATTCATACTGCCGCACTAAAGTTCTTTTGAGCGTTGCCGGCAAAATTTTTCAATACATATGTGGGAGCTACTCGTAAGGTTCATTCTCCGTTATCGACTTTCTATTCTGATCTCCATTTTTTTCATTACAGTGTTTATGGGTTGGCGCGCCACCAAGGTGGAGCTTTCCTATGAACTGGCACAGATGCTTCCCGAATCCAATCCTGTTTTTGAACAATACAGAGACTTCCGCACTACTTTTGGAGAAGACGGCAATGTGGTTTTTATAGGGTTGCAGGATGAGCGCTTTTTTGAGCTTGCACATTTTAACCGTTGGTACGACATCAAGCAATCCTTGCGTGCAATTGATGGAGTAACAGAGGTGGTAAGCATTGCCAACATCCCGGAGATTGTTCGCGATGATGCCAACAGGCGTTTTGTTTTCACCCCGGTGTTTGCACAAAAGCCCACCAGCCAGCACGAGCTCGACAGTTTGTTGCAAAGGGCTTTCGACCTGAAGTTTTACGAAAACCTCCTTTTCAACACCCAAACAGGTGCTGTAATGGCGGCCGTTTCGCTCGATCGGGAGATCCTTAACACCAAAGAGAGGGTAAACCTGATCAATACGTTGCACACCACAGCCTCAGCATTTGAACAGGAAACAGGAATAAAACTACACTACAGCGGACTTCCCTATATCCGTACCCGAACCATGGAGAAGGTAAAGGCTGAGCTCAACCTGTTCATCCTTCTGGCACTGATCATTGCATCGCTGGCTCTTTTTGCCTTTTTCAGAAGCTTCAAGGCGGTTTTCTTTTCCGTTCTTATTGTCATCATCAGTGTGATATGGGCACTGGGACTGGTGTCGGTACTGGGCTACGAGATCACCATCCTAACGGGCATCCTCCCCCCTCTGCTCATTATTATCGGGGTGGAAAACTGCATCTTTCTGCTCAACAAATACCATCAGGAATATCGCAGCCATGGCAATAAAACCAAAGCGCTTGTAAGAATGGTACAGCGCATAGGCAAGGCTACCATGCTCACCAATGCCACCACGGCGGTGGGTTTTGCTACCTTTATCATTACTGGCAATACACTTCTGGTTGAGTTTGGTATTGTGGCAGCCATCAATATCCTTTTTGTGTTCCTGCTTACACTTTTTCTTATTCCCATCTTTTTCAGCTACCTGGCACCTCCGGAGCTTAAGCACATCAGCCATCTTGACAACCGGTTTATCCGCAATGCCATCAAAAGGGTAGTAAATACCGTGATGTTTCATCGCAAGAGGGTTTACATTGTGTTTTCTCTTCTGCTGGTAGCAGGCCTGGTGGGCATCAGCCGACTGCATACTTCAGGCAGTGTGGTCGACGATATTCCTCATCGCGACCCCATTTACCGCGACCTGCAGTTTTTCGAAAAAAACATCAATGGCATCCTGCCGCTGGAAATTGTGGTACAGACCCATCGCCCCAATGGTGTTATGCAGCCACGCACCCTGGCAGCTATAGAGGCTCTTCAGCAGGAACTGGCGCAACATCCTGAGCTTTCACGGCCTCTTTCGGTGGTAGAGGCTGTAAAATTTGCCAAGCAGGGTTTTTACCGTGGAAATCCCCAGATGTACGATCTGCCCAATAACCACGAGCGAAACTTTATCATGTCGTATCTGCCACGCGGCGAGGAGGCTAACCAGAGCATCCTCAATGCATTGGTTGACAGCACCATGCAAACCACTCGCATCAGCTATCAAATGGCCAACATCGGTACCCGACAAATCAGGGAGTTGCAGGAAAAAATTCAACCCGCAATAGACTCCATATTTGATGCAGAAACTACTCAGGTTTATATGACCGGCGCCAGTGTGGTGTTTCTCACCGGATCAGGCTATCTGGTTAAAAATCTTCTTACCAGCCTGGTTTTTGCCATCATCATCATTTCGCTGCTTATGGCGCTCTTGTTCAGCCATGCCCGCATGATCCTGATTTCTCTCATCCCCAATCTTTTTCCTCAATTGCTTACGGCTGCACTGATGGGCTATCTGGGGGTTCCCATAAAACCTTCCACTATACTTGTCTTTAGCATTGCTCTTGGTATCAGCGTGGACAATTCCATTCATTTCCTTGCAAAATTCAAGCAGGAGCTTGCCCTGAATCATTTCAATATCAAGCATGCTGTACTCACAGCATTGCGCGAAAGCGGAGTAAGTATGGTTTACACCTTTGTAGTCTTATTCTTTGGTTTTATCATCTTCACTGCATCGTCTTTCGGAGGAACACAGGCCCTTGGCTACCTCATTGCATTTACACTGTTGGTTGCCCTCATGTCGAACCTGTATTTGATGCCATCGATACTTATGTCGCTGCACAAACGTATTGTAATCAAAACCCTTGAGATGGAGGAAGAGGCTTCAGAAATGCATGATGGGCCTGCAGGAGAACAACTGCAGGAGGAGATTGTGCATACCACAAAACTGGAAGCATAGCATCCTAATGGGCATTCACCAGTGGCTATTATTTCGCTGGAAACCCCGAATTATGTTTTGCCAGCTGGTATAAATCTTTTAACTTTACAGCTTCAGAAAACAGCCATTGGGCAAGCTTTTTGCGAAATGAACCTGTTTTTTACCAAGCTCATTCTGGCCAGGAGTTGCATAAACACTGGCCTGTTTTTGTTAACACCCTGATTTGCAGCAAAAGAACTGCATAATTCCGTGAATTAAAAAAAGAACCATGAAGGGAATTATACTTGCCGGTGGCTCCGGCACCCGCCTGTACCCCATTACTCTGGCCATGAGCAAACAGCTTACCCCTGTTTACGACAAACCCATGATATACTACCCTCTGTCGGTGTTGATGATGGCTGGCATCCGTGAAATACTCATTATCTCCACCCCACACGATCTGCCCCATTTTAAAAACCTGCTTGGCGATGGTTCGCGATTGGGATGTTCCTTCTCCTATGCTCCTCAGGAGGTGCCCAATGGCCTGGCACAAGCTTTTGTAATTGGCCGTGAGTTTATTGGCAACGACAAGGTTGCACTTATTTTGGGCGATAATATTTTTTACAGCAATGGGTTGCAGAAACTTCTCCAGGAAAACAACGATCCTGAGGGTGGGGTGGTATTTGCCTACCACGTTTCGGATCCGTGGCGCTATGGTGTGGTAGAGTTTGACAACCAGCACAGAGCCATCTCCATAGAAGAAAAGCCCGAAAACCCCAGATCCAATTACGCAGTTCCCGGATTGTATTTCTACGATAACTCTGTAATAGAAGTGGCAGCCAATATTCAACCCAGCAAAAGGGGCGAATATGAGATCACTGATGTAAATAAACACTACCTTGACCAGGGAAAACTCAAAGTGGGTATCCTCAACCGCGGCACTGCCTGGCTTGACACCGGCACTTTCGATTCTTTGATACAAGCCAGCCAGTTTGTACAGGTAATAGAACAAAGACAAGGCCTTAAGATCGGTTGTATTGAAGAGATCGCTTTTCGGATGAAGTTCATCGACAGGGCCAAACTGGAAGAAATTGCCGCACCCCTTATCAATAGTGGATACGGAAAGTACCTCTTGCAGATATTGCAGGAAACCAAAGGTTAGGAATAAATATTGACTGCCGGAAAACCAAAAGTTTCCGGTTCTTTTGAAAACCCCATACTATGAAGTACCAAAGAAGAATTCTGATTACCGGCGGAGCAGGTTTCATAGGAAGCTGCCTGGCAGAGAAACTTATCGAAAACCCTGAAAACTTCGTGGTTATTGTGGATGATCTTTCTACTGGAGATATCCACAAGCTGCCCGCCAGCCCCAGAACGAACTGGAGATTTGTAAAATGCGATGTGAACAACTACCGCGATATTGCAGAGGTAATGCTGGCAAACCATTTCGACTATGTGTTTCATTATGCTGCCTTTGTAGGGGTAAAACAAACCCAGGCCTACCCCATAAAGGTGCTGAAAGACCTCTATGGCATTGAACATATTTTCGATCTGAGCAAAAACTCTGGAGTGAAAAGAGTTTTCTTTGCCTCCTCTTCTGAGGTATACGGAGAACCGGTAGATCTGCCCCAGAACGAAGAAACCACCCCGCTTAACTCACGCATTCCTTACGCTGTAGTTAAAAACGTTGGAGAAGCCTACCTGAAATCCTACAAGAAAGAATACGATCTTGATTACACCATTTTCAGGTTTTTCAATACTTACGGACCCAAGCAAAGCATAGACTTTGTAATGTCGAAATTCATTGCACTGGCTCTCAAAAACAAACCCATACCCATTTATGGCGATGGCTTGCAAACACGTACCTTTTGTTTTATTGACGATAATATTGAAGCTACTACCAAAGCTCTCTACCAGGATCTTTTTGTTAATGATGTAGTGAACATTGGCTCAGACTTCGAGATCACCATCCTTGACCTGGCTCACCTGGTAATCAGGCTTTGTGATTCTTCATCCAGAATTGATTATCGCCCCCCTCTGCCCGAAGGAGACATGAAGCGACGCTACCCCGACATTACAAAAATGCGCGACCTTCTGGGCAGAAACCTGATAACCATGGAAGAAGGCATAAAAAAGATACTGGCAGATACAAGCTTTATTATACCTGCAAAACAATAGCGCTAAAAAAACGTTTGGTTTGAAACCATTAAATACATCTTGCTATGTCGTCGAAAATTCAGGATTTTACCAACCGCATCAACCAATACCTGGACAACCTTGATCTGATCAGGAAACCCGAAGAGCTGTATCTGCCTGTGCAGTATTGCCTTGGCAACGGTGGAAAAAGGATACGTCCGCTTATGGCCCTGCTGGCCGGCGACATGTACGGAGGAAATACGAATGACATCATGGGGCCCGCTGCCGGTATGGAGATCTTCCATAATTTCACCCTGATGCACGACGACATCATGGACCAGGCCCCCTTAAGGCGCGGAAAACCTTCTGTGTACAAAAAGTGGAACGCCAATACTGCCATTCTTTCAGGTGATGTTATGTTTGCCCTGGCAATACAACATATTGCTCTCTGCCCTGCACAGCATCTCAAACAAATCCTCGACCTGTTCAACAAAACCGTAATTGAGGTTTGCGAAGGGCAGCAATATGATATGAATTTCGAAATCCTCGATAAGGTAACGGAAGAGGAGTACATCAATATGATCCGCCTGAAAACAGCCGTATTACCTGCAGCCTGCCTGAAAACCGGTGCCCTGATAGCTGGCGCACCCCAGGCTGAAGCCCAGAAATTGTATGAGTTTGGCGAATATGTAGGAATTGCTTTCCAGCTGATGGACGATTGGCTCGATATCTTCGGCGATGAAGAAACCTTCGGAAAAAAAACCGGTGGAGATATTGTGGCCAATAAGAAGACCTGGTTCTACATCAAGGCATTTGAAATGGCCAACGAAAACCAGCTGCGGGATCTGCGCAATGCATTCACCAACCGGATCTATAACCCGGAAGAAAAGATCAGCATGGTGAAGAACGTATTTCTTCAATTGAAGCTTGACGAGCTTTCCCTTGAAAAAATGGAACAATACAACACCAGGGCTTTTGCCTGCCTGGATCAGATAGCTCTGCCCGAAAACAACAAAATGGAACTCCGAACCCTGGCACAAAATCTCCTCAACCGACAAATCTGAGAGTTTTCTTTTATCGCAGGAATGCGTAAAAACGTTTAAAATGATTACTTTTGCTGGCCTTTTCCGTGATCCGGGAAAGGCCACGATTTTTTGTAAGGGTAAAAAATGTCCCCTGTTTAGACGTTTTTGTTTGGGTGGGTAATCTAAGACCCCCCGGATTAAAAAAAATCGCCTATGCAAGAGAAGTATCCAACACAGGTTTATTCGGAAATCGGAGAGCTTGAAGGAGTAATCATCCACACCCCAGGCCCGGAGGTGGAGAACATGACCCCCCAGAATGCAGAAAGAGCACTTTACAGCGACATCCTCAATCTTTCGGTTGCATCCAAAGAGTTCAATCAACTCAAGGGAGTTCTTGATAAGGTTTCCCGCACCTTTGAAGTAAAGGATCTGCTCACAGAGATCCTCAAAAACGAGAAGGTAAAGGAAAACCTCATTGAAAAGATCTGCAGGCTCGAAGCAGCAGAATGTATCAGAACCTACCTGATGTCACTGGAGGAGAAAGAGCTTGCCCGCCAGCTCATTGAGGGGGTATTGATGCAGAAGGAAACATTGTCGAGTTTTTTAAGCAAGGAAAGGTATTCGTTACGACCGCTCCATAATTTCTTTTATACCCGCGATGCATCCATTTCGGTATACGATCATGTTTTTATGGGGAAGATGAAATCTTCAGTAAGGTTGCGTGAAAGCCTGATCATGGAGGCCATCTTCGATTTTCATCCATTTTTCAGCACCCGCACAATCAATCCGGCACGTCTGGCTCCTGAACCCCGTAAAATCAGCATTGAGGGGGGTGATATACTGGTAGCCCGCCATGACATTGTCCTCGTAGGCATCGGGCCCCGCACCTCACCCGAAGGGGTAGATTTCATCCTGGAACAGCTTAAGGAAAAGAACGAGCATCAGCATATTATCGTTCAGGAATTGCCTGAAACACCCGAATCATTCATTCACCTGGATATGGTCTTTACCATGATCGATATGGATCTTTGCATGATCTATGAGCCGGTGATCATGAAAATGAACAAATATCAAACTGTACATATTTACACTGCTGGAGGCAAGGTACAATCTATTAAGGAGGAGGAAAATCTTCCTTCAGCCCTTCGCAACCTGGGCATGGACCTGAAACCAGTACTTTGTGGAGGAAGCAGCGATCCTTGGTTTCAGGAAAGAGAGCAATGGCACAGTGGGGCCAATTTCTTCGCTCTCGGACCCGGAAAAGTAATCGGCTATGCACGCAATGCCAAAACCATTGAAGAGCTCCATAAAAACGGGTTGGAGGTTATCAAGGCTTCTGATGTGCTAAAGGGCCGGGTTGATCTTGCTCAATACCCAAAATACGTTGTTACCCTTGATGGCTCTGAATTACCCCGTGGAGGTGGCGGAGCCCGTTGTATGACCATGCCGGTAAGGCGCAAGCATGTGCATTGGTAGGTGTGAGGTATAGGGTATAGGTGTGTAGGGTGTGGGAGATTTACAACTCCAGTTTCGTTTGTATACCTGAGTTGAAACTGCGCCGGTGTATGGGGCACAATCCATGAATTTGTATTGCTTCACGGTGCTGTTTTGTGGGATAGCCCATATTCCGTTCCCAGCCGTAGCATGGGTAAATCGTATGCTGTTTCAACATAAACTCGTCGCGCCAGGTTTTGGCAAGTACAGAGGCCGCAGCAATTGAGAAATACCTTCCATCTCCCTTTACGATACATTGATGTTCGATCCCATCAAAGGCTTTGAATCGATTTCCATCAATCAGCAAAATCTTTGGCCTACCGGGGAGTTTCTCAATTGCACGATGCATGGCCAGCCATGAGGCATTCAGAATATTGATCTGGTCTATTTCGTCATGGCTGGCCATTGCAACAGCCCATGCCACGGCACATTGCTCAATCATTATTCGGAGTTCGGAGCGGAGGGAAGGCGAAAGCTTTTTGGAATCGTCAAGTTTGCTAAGCAATGCATCAGGAGCATTTGCGGGCAGCACCACAGCCGCAGCAAACACCGGCCCGGCAAGGCAACCTCTTCCGGCCTCATCAACACCGGCTTCCTGTTCAGGATTATGGCCCAGGCTAATCTGTAAACGATATTCTTTCAAGACTTTGCAACAAGTTGTTTGAAAATATCCAGGTAGCGATCCTTTTGCGATTGAAAAGAGAAACGTTCCACAACGGTTTTTCTCCCTTTCTCACCCATGCGGCTTCGCAGCTGCGGATCATCGATCAATTGACAGAGCAGATCAAACCATTGCTTCTGATCCTGAGCAAGAAATCCATTTTCTCCATGACGAATAATCTCGTTGTTCACCCCCACCGGCGACATTACGGCAGGTTTGGCAAGCGCCATATACTGCAGCCCTTTAAAACCACATTTACCTCTGGCCCAGGCATCATCAGGCAGTGGCATAATACCTATATCGATGGATGCCAGATCGTCGAGCTCGGTTTCCTTGTTCCAGCGGATGTTTTCCAAACCTTCCAGATGCCCGTCAAAAAACTCATCGCTGATCACCCGGAACACAACCTGCTCACCATACTTTTGCCTGATCTGCTGCAGCACTGGTACTGCCAGGGAGAAATGCTTTATGGTAGTGGAAGAACCCGTCCAGCCTATACAAACGGGCCGGTTTTCCTCGCTCCTTTGCACAGGAAGGTAGGTTTCGGTATCCAGAGTAGTGGGGATGATATGCACATGGGGGTTGAATACAAGAGAATAATCGGCCAGGTACTGGTTACCCACAATCACTGCATTGCACATGGCCACAATATCGGCTGTTTTGGAAGGTCTTTTGAGAAAGGCCAGTTTTTTGTTGCCATTGGAGACATCCCTGAGCCAGATGCTATCGTCGAAGTCGACTACCATCTTTACCCCTTTTCGCCGGATCTGTCTTTCGAAAAAGGTCGTTCCCAGCATATGTGCCTCCCTGTAAAGAAACACAATATCAAACTGCCTTACCCTTCTCAAATCAGAAAAGCGCTTCCACAGACTGCGAACCAGAAACAAGAGCTTGGCAAGATATTTTCCGTTGGCGTAAAAGATCGGATCATCTTTTTCGCTGATCAACCACGATACCTGACAGTCGAAGCCATTTTGCTGCAAATGATGCAGATACTGCTCAAAGCGAAACCTTTGCCCTGGCGATCGGCCCGGGCGGTGTGCTACCAGGAATAATATTCTGTGTTTGTTTTCCTGCAATGGGAATGTCATTTATTGAATACAACCTGTATCCGGGTTCAAAGGTGCTACCCGGTGCTATCAGGGGCAAATTTAAGCATATAAATCACTCGAGTCTAGCCAGTTTTCCTACAATGATCAAAACAATCAGCAAACTGAATAACAGCTCATTCCAGAACCTGCTTCGGTTTTCGTGAAAAAACCCGGCCAGTATACCAGCCAGAGGCAGCAAAATAACCCCATGCTGCCATGGAACAAGTTTCCCCGAAAAAAACACGGTGAGTAAAGAAATACCCAGGCTGGCCAACAACACCTGGTATCGTTTCCGAATCCGGATGGGTTTATCCATCATACCCCCCAGATAGATCTTTGCAATTGCAATCAGACCAATGAACCCGATAACTCCCAACGAAGCCCACCCGAAGGGTGTAAGTCCAAAACCCAAGCCAGTAAATGTCCATTGAAGGGCCTGCATAGCCTCAACTTTCTCTTCCAGTTTATCAAACCAGTAGTAGTACAATGCCAGAAACATCCATGGGGTAACAAAACCAATAAGGGATGCCAGGAATCCTCTCAGATTGAGAAAGTAATAGATAAGCAGTGCAGCTGCCATAAGCAAAATAAACCACAATGCCGGCAAATAGAACATGGCTGCAATACTGACAAAAAAACCCACGTTGAATATCTCAATAAAAACTTCCTCTTCGCTGTACACATCAAATATCTTTCCCATGGCCAGCAACAAAAAGAAATTGGCAAACAAAACAGGATGAAGCCCCATAAGAGAAAAGCTGCTACTCATAAGCACTATATACATAAGTGCAGGCATCATGGAATTTCGCTCCACCAGGTTTCGTCCGGCAATGATCCGGTTAAACATAAAAGCCTGCAATAGCATAAATAAGAATGCCAGCAATACGTTCCAGAATCTGTGGGTATCAAAAAAGTGCGCCATGGCCATATAAATTGGCGCAGGATTTTGGGTATCAGCACCGATCTGGCGAAATTGCAAGAAGCCGTCAATCCACAGTGCGGCGGCTATGAGCAGCAGCAGTCCCAGCAAAGCCGGCTGATTGGATTTGAATTTACTGATGATCATAGGGCTCAGTTTCTCAGATCTTTTCCGATATCCGACCGGAAATATTTTCCTTCAAATTGTATGGTGTTGGCATATGCCATGGATTGATCGATTGCCTTCTGCAAAGTACTCCTGAGAGATGTAATGGCCAGTACCCTCCCTCCTGCTGTGAGCAATTGCTCATTGCCTTGCTGCACTCCGGCATGGAACACCAGGCTTTCCTCAACCAGATCAGCACCTGCGATCGGCATCCCTTTTTCATAACTTCCCGGGTACCCGCCAGACACCAGCATAACAGTTACCCCAAACTGCGGACAAATATCCAGCACGTATTCATTAAGAGTACCTTCGCCCATATGCACCAGCATACTTACCAGGTCGGAATTGATGCGGGGGATCACCACCTCTGTTTCTGGATCGCCCATGCGCACGTTGTACTCAATTACATAGGGATCGCCCCCCACATTCATCAAACCAATAAAAACAAAACCGGTGTAGGGTATTTTCTCTTTTTTCAAACCTTCGATGGTGGGTTCAATGATTCGCTGCTTTACTTTGGCCAGGAATGCCTGATCGGCAAAAGGCACAGGCGATACAGCACCCATTCCACCTGTATTGGGGCCGGTATCTCCCTCGCCTATTCTCTTATAGTCTTTGGCTTCGGGGAGTAGCAGCCAGTTTTTCCCATCGGTGGCCACAAATACCGAAACCTCTATCCCCTGCAGAAACTCTTCGATTACCACTTTTTCGGAGGCCTTCCCGAAGGCTTTCTCCTTGAGCATCGATTTGAGCGTTTCGATGGCGCCATCCAGCGAATTCACTATCACAACCCCTTTGCCTGCAGCCAATCCGTCGGCCTTGAGCACATAAGGTGGACGAAGTGTTTCCAGGAAATCTACTCCCTCCTCAAAGGTATCGGCGGTAAAACTCCGATACGCGGCAGTGGGAATATTGTGCCTCATCATAAAATCTTTGGCAAACTCTTTACTCCCTTCCAGGCGCGCCCCCGCACTTCCGGGTCCAATAACCATCACATGACGGGTTTCAGGGTTTTGTTGCAAAAAGTCAGTTATACCATTCACCAGTGGATCTTCGGGCCCTACCACCACCATCTGTATATGGTTGTCGACTACGAACCGGGCTACTTGCTCAAAATCATTGGGATTAACATCTACGTTGGTTCCACATTGTGCTGTACCTGCATTGCCGGGTGCAATAAACAGCCTGGCGCAGAGAGGGCTTTGATCCATTTTCCAGGCAAGAGCATGTTCCCGACCACCTGAACCAAGAAGAAGAATGTTCATTGTGCAAATCTGATTTATGTTGTAAAAGAATCGGTTTTCCAAAAGAAGCCCAAAAATACAAAAAATGCATGCAGGAATGGAAAAGAAGAAGAGGGAAGTTAAGAGTTCTTAAAAAAGGTTCTGCATGGCGGAAGCACTGCCCGAATTCCCAGGCTAACCCACTTTACTCATTTCTCTCCGGCAGATATTTCCAATACCGTCGGGGCATCATTCGGGTCATCTGCTTTTTATTTTCCCTTTGCCGGATATTTACCGAATCGTAATACTGTTTCCAAAGTTTAAGGTAAAGATCCTGCCCGGCAGCTGCTTTGTCCTGGGGGATGGTTCCGGTGTGGGCGTCTATTGGCAGAGCCTCGAACTGCACCTCATGTACCTGTTTCAAATCATAAAAAATACCGTACTTGCGCCGGGTATCATAAATAACCCATTGCTGATCGGCGAAACGACTTCTGAAATGAGGGATCAGCAAGGGTAAAATATCGTGATCAGGATCGATGGGCGCAAAAAAGATATTGTCGCCCGTTTGCTGAAAACGTATAAACCCCTGGAAACGATGAGCCTCTTTGGTAACCTTTCGAGCGGTTTGCACAAGGTTATGAACATCTTCGTCCAGCATATTCTGATAAAAATCGGGATGCTGCGAGGTAAATATCTTGTGCAGATATCTCCAGAGCAACATCTCCACACCGGGCAATTCCGACATGTATGCCAGCTGCACCAGACGGGCATTCCTGACGGAGGTTTTCTTCAGTAAACCATTCCATACCCGCTCCGATTTGGAAGGGTCGGCAGGCACCCAGACAGTATCGGCAAACAATTCCTGCACTGCGGTAACCTCTTTGTCAATCTTATGAAACTGCACCTTATGTTCAAAGCCATAAAACACCACACTAAGGAAACCATCGAAAGTGCCGTCGTATTGAATGTAAAGTGAATTCGTGGCCATAGCAGTCTGTATTTATGAGGAAAAGGCAGCAAAAAATCTTAAGTGATCCTCACCACTCAAACAACCCATTTACCCCATGATTTTCAGACATGAGGAAGCACATAAAAGAAGATTGCAAAGAAATGGGTAATACTCCCTCCCAGCACAAACAGATGCCAAATAACATGGAAGAAGCGTTTTTCTCTTTTAATGTAGAAAGGGATACCCATGCTGTAAATCAGGCAACCTCCCAGCAACCATAACAGTCCGCCGGTGGGCACTTCGCTGAGCATGGGCCGGATGGCAATGAGAATGATCCAGCCCATCAGAAAATAAATAATAGCGGAAAGGTTCCGGTATTTATCACTGTAGAAAAACAATTTGAACACCACACCCGCAATGGCCAGCCCCCAGATAACACCAAAAATTGACCAACCCCATGGTCCGCGTAAAGAGACCAGGGTGAACGGAGTATAGGTGCCTGCTATCAACACATAGATGGCGGCATGATCGAAAAGATTGAGAAACTCCTTTACCTTTTTATTTCGGTAAGCGTGGTAAAGTGTGGAAGCGGTGTACATAAGAATAAGGCTGAACCCATAAATGGAGAAGCTTACAATTTTCCAGGCATCGCCATAGGGTCGGATACTGGCAAAAACCACCAGCAGGACCAATCCGGCAATACTAAGCAATACACCTATCCCATGGGTTATACTATTGAGCAATTCATCAAGGTAAGCATACCATCTTTTAAACTTCATATAACAGGCAGGTTTTTAAATTAAGACTGAGAAGACACACATTTCCTGTATTGATATCCTGAGATCTAATCAAGATACAACTGGTTTCGCTGCTCTTTCAACCGTTCATCGTGGATATACTCATCATAATCCATTTGTTTATCGATTACACCGCGCGGCCCCACTTCAATAATACGGTTGCACACGGTCTGGATAAATTTCTGGTCGTGCGACGACATAAGCACATTCCCTTTGAACTTGATGAGGGTGTTGTTGAAAGCCTGGATAGACTCAAGATCCAGATGGTTGGTAGGATTATCCAGGATCATCACATTGGCATTGCGCACCATCATGCGGGCAATCATGCAGCGCACCTTTTCGCCACCCGAAAGCACATTGGCTTTTTTGTATATCTCTTCGCCGGAGAAAAGCATCTTTCCGAGGAAACCCCTCAGATAAAGCTCTGTGGTATCTTCGGTATATTGTGCCAGCCAGTCGACCAGGGTGAGATCGTTTGTAAAAAGATGATCGTATTCAAGCGGCAAATAGGCTTTCAGGATGGTTTGCCCCCAGGTAAAGGAGCCACTGTCGGCCTCTTCATGTCCTTTTATGATGCGAAACAGGGCTGTCATGGCCCTTGTATCGCGAGAAAGAAAAGCTATTTTGTCATCTTTCTGTACTGAAAAACTCAGGTCTTTGAACAGCACCGATCCATTGAAACTCTTCGTTAACCCTTTTACTTCCAGTATATGATTGCCTGGCTCGCGCTCCGGGGTAAAAATAATTCCGGGATAGCGGCGTGTTGAAGGTTTAATTTCTTCATAGTTAAGCTTCTCCAGCATCTTTTTACGACTGGTAGTTTGACGCGATTTGGAAGCATTGGCACTGAACCTGGCAATAAATTCCTGCAGCTCCTTTTTTCGCTCCTCCGCTTTCTTGTTTTGGCTCATTTGCTGACGCAGTGCCAGCTGGCTCGACTCGTACCAGAATGTGTAATTGCCTGAGAAAAGCTGTATTTTGTTAAAGTCGATATCTACAATATGAGTGCAAATAGAATCCAGGAAATGTCTGTCGTGTGAAACTACCAAAACAGTGTTTTCGAAATTGGCCAGGTAGTTTTCAAGCCAGTTTACGGTTTCCAGGTCGAGGTCGTTGGTGGGCTCATCGAGCAAAAGGTTATCGGGTTTGCCAAAAAGAGCCTGGGCAAGCAGTACCTTTACTTTCTCCTTACCCTCCAACTCACTCATGAGCTTTTGATGCAGGTGTTCTTTTATGCCCAGTCCGCTTAGCAAACTGGCAGCATCGCTCTCAGCATTCCAGCCATCCATGTCGGCAAACTGGGCTTCCAGGTCTGAGGCCCTGATGCCATCAGCTTCGGTAAACTCGGCTTTGGCGTAGATGGAGTCTTTCTCGTTCATTACTTCCCACAGTTGGGTATGTCCCATCAATACTGTAGTAAGTACAGTGCAATCGTTGTACTGAGAGTGGTTCTGGCGCAAAACCGACATGCGCTCTCCGGCGCCCATTTGCACCGAGCCTCTGGAGAAATCGATATCGCCGCTAAGCATTTTCAGAAAAGTAGATTTACCCGCACCATTGGCACCGATAATCCCATAGCAATTGCCTGGGGTGAACTTGAGGTTTACGTCCTGAAAAAGCACACGCTTCCCGAATTGAATACCCAGGTTGGAAACAGAAATCATAATCTATTGGAGTGAATTGGAATAAAGAAAATTGTCTATTTTGAAAGGAGGTGCAAAAGTACGGCTTTTATCGGTGTAAAAAAACTGCTTTGCATTTAATAACATGATCACGCCACCCGTTGTGGCAAAACACCAAAGCCTGCATTACTACCTGTTAAACCTTCCGGAGGCTTACACCCACCACAATACACCCGCTACCACCAGAGGAACACTCAGGTTGTCGAACCCTTTTTCGCTTACTGCCTCTGCCAGGGTAGCCACCATGGCAACCAACACCGACACAATGAGCAGGTCCTTTCCTGTAGTATGAAAAAACCACAATACCCAAATTGAGATCATCCAGGCCGAGAGAAAAAACACCGATGAACCCAGCAGCGTTTTATCGAAGGTATACCCCAGCAAAGATATCTTTCGGGTTCTGGATTGCCATGCAGTGCCGGCATAGCCGGCCAGAGGATCGCTTATACCCACTATGAGCACCGGAAGGATGTACAATAACTCGTTTCCGGCATATCGTGCAAACCAGAAAAGGAAAAAGATTCCCACAGGGAGCAAATAGGTACCCGCAGTTCTTCGACCCACAGATTCAAGGGATCTTATTATCCCGAATTTGCGCCCCAGGAAAAAGATAACAAAGAAAACAACAGCAAGCCCCAGCACATACAGGTACGACTGAAAAGCCAGCAAAAACAGCAGACTCGAAAGTGTAGCCACGGCATGCGAAACTTTTCGCACATACTCAGAATTGAGCTTATACCTGCGGAAAACATACTCTCCAAACCCTATTACAAACAAATAGCTGACAAGAAAGAGAATGGCAAAAAACAACTGATGGTTCATGCTGAAGGTTTTAACAAACCCTTGAAGTTGGGCACCGCAAATATAGTTTAGTTTTCCTGCAAAACTGGTTTAAAAGTTATGAGCGTTTGTGTCGGGTATCAAAACAAACTCAACTGTACACCTGCATTGGCAGAGGGTTTCACCAGTTTGCGCCTGAGCTGATCAGGATACATTCCGGAGAGTTTTTCGGGCAACTCACGACAGAGAATAAAATACCGTGCCCTGTTGAGGGCTACGCCCATTCTCTTGAGATGAAGAAAAGATACTGAACCAAATTTTCGATTGGCAACAATGAGCTTTGCCGATCGCACCCCAATGCCGGGTATTCGCAAAATCATTTCGTAGGGAGCAGTATTGAGATCGATGGGAAAGAAGTGTGGATTGCGCAGGGCCCATGCCAGCTTGGGATCCATAGTAAGATCGAGCGACTGGTGCTGTGTGTCAAGGATTTCGTCGTAACGAAACTGGTAGAAACGCATGAGCCAGTCGGCCTGATAAAGGCGGTTCTCGCGCACCAGTGGAGGCTGTTTGAGGGCAGGCAAACGGTTGTCGGAATCGTTTACAGGCACATAACCCGAGAAATAAACCCGTTTGAGTCCCTGCTCCTGGTAAAGACCTGAAGCCAGGCGCAGAATATCGAGGTCGCGTTCGGGGCTGGCACCTACAATGAGTTGTGTACTTTGCCCTGCGGGTACAAACCGTGGCGATTTGCGGAATTTCCGCCGTTCTTCTTTGTTGCTGAGTATCTCACCATGGATTTGCTGCATGGGAGTGAGCACACTGGTAAAGTTCTTTTCCGGAGCCAGCAACTTCAAACTGGGCTCCGAAGGTATCTCAATATTTACGCTCAAACGATCGGCATACAACCCCGCTTCTCTTATCAATGCTTCACTGGCTCCGGGAATAGCCTTAAGGTGGATATACCCATTAAACCCATGCTCATTGCGCAATACACGGGCTATGGCGGTAAGCCGCTCCATGGTATAATCTGCACTCACCATTACACCCGAACTCAGAAAAAGCCCTTCGATATAATTACGCCGATAGAAACTAATGGCAAGATCGACCATCTCTTCCACCGTAAAACTTGCCCTGGGAACATCGTTGGATTTGCGGTTAACGCAATAGGCACAATCGTAAATACAAACATTCGAGAACAGTATTTTCAGAAGTGAAATGCATCGTCCATCTTCAGTAAAAGAATGACAAATACCCGATTTGGCAGCAGTGCCCAAACCCCCTTTGGTGTTGGCACGGCGGCTCCCGCTCGAAGAGCAGGAAACATCGTACTTGGCGGCATCGGCAAGAACTTCTATCTTATGCAGCAGTTTTTCTCTCATGGCAGTTGGCACCTGAATAACACCGAACCCTTGATCGTCTTACAAACAAATCAACACCACACAATGTAATCAAAACAACGAACTCCATTGCGAATAATTCTGATTTTTTCTGCTGATAACAACCCTACTGCATGATACGCCCAAATACAGTTTAGAAAATTCAGGCCAACAATATCGCCCCAAATCTCCCCAATATGATTAGTTTTGTGTGATGGGAAGCAAGTCTCTTCACAACTTCAATCATGAATACTCACAAATCCTGTTCTTCATGAAAGACGTGAAACAACCCACCCTCCTTCCTGAGCAAATCTAAAAACTAACACATAAAACCCTTGTAAGATGAAGTATAGTATTTTGCTGATTAGTGCCACGGCTTTGTTTTTTTTCGCATGTGGACCACGCCAGGAGCAGGCTTCGCACATTCACGATCCTGAAGTAGCTGCCGCTTTGTTTACTTTTGAGCACGACATGTCGGCTGCATTTTTCGAAAATCTCAAAACCCTTTGTGGCAAATCTTTTGCCGGCCGCCAGGTTTACGTTCAGGAAGGCAGGGAGAGCTGGGCTGACCGCAACATGGTAATGTACGTAACCCGATGCGATGAGGAGGCTATACATGTGCCTTTTCACATGGATGAAGACCAATCGCGCACCTGGATGTTTCTCAATGAGGAGGGAAGACTTCGCTTTCGCCACGATCACAGGCATCCTGATGGCACACCCGAAGATTTAACTCTTTATGGAGGATATGCCGATACAGAACAGGGAACACCTTACAGGCAGGTTTTTCCGGCAGATGAGTATACCATCGAAATCCATCCGCGCTCGGTAAACAGCTATTGGGTGGTGGAACTCAAGGAGGAGATGCGCGTTTTCAGCTATAGCCTGTACAGCAACGATGCTCTTCTGTTTGAAGCCCATTTCGATCTTACCCAGCCTCTAGAGTGAGTGAATTCCCACCCGAAGGCCAGCTGTAAAATGACGTGGCAAACCGGGATAGTAATACCGGGGGGCTGCACTCCCAAAGGTGGGAGCATTTACAAGTACCATGGAGGCATAATGCTTGTCAAAAACATTATTCAGGCGCAGAAACAAATCCAAATCCCATCTGGTCTTGAAAGAATTCCGGTATCCCAGGCTAAGGTCTGAAAGGGAATAGGGTTGTGTTTGCCGGCTGTTGGCATCATTCATCTGCATTCGTCCTACCCTTCTGAAGGTCGCACTGCCATACAAGCCCGCACCAGACTGCGCGAAAAGAGAGGCAAAAAACACCTGCTGAGGCACACCCGGGATGGTATTGCCGGAGAAATTGTTATCGCGATCTATAAAATCGGTGAAGCGAAAATGGTTCAGGGCATAATTGGAGCGCACCGACAGCTCAGTCAATTGCCATGCACCCGCTGCCGGATTTTGCCACCAGACATGGTGTAATTCGGCCTCCAGGCCCTGGTGCAGCGAAGCCCCTGCATTTTTGCCTACCCATGCATCCTCCCCTACCCGCTCAGCCACCAGCAGATCCTGCACCCACATACGATAGAGGCTCACATCAAAAAAAAGCCTCCCTGCCAGATACTTGCCGCGAGTTCCCGCTTCCAGGTTCCAGCTTCTCTCGGGCTTAATATCAGGGTTCACATACCCCTCAGGGGTAAGCGTTTCTGCCAGCGAGGGAGGTGAGAAACCATGACTGAAACTCATGTACAGAGACTGGTTGTTGTTGAAAAGATGCGACATGCTAACCCGCGGCGAAACTATCAATCCGTAATCGTAAATGCCTGAACGGTCTTCTGCTCCGGAGTGAAACAAATCCTGGTAGTCTCTCTGGGTAAAATTCACATTCAACCCGGCGGAGAAATTCCATTGCCTCATTACGGCATCGGTCTGCAGAAAGACATTCGCCGCAGCTACCTCTTCCCGGTTATCGCTGAACTGATCTCCCTGCACACCTTCCCCGCCGGGATTACGGAAATTGCTGTAGGAATAATTTTCTCTGAAAAACTCTCCTCCACCCAGCACATCAAGTTGAACCATGCCCATTTGCTGGCTCCGCTTTATGCTGGTTCTTACACCCAGTGTAAAGCGTTCTTCGTAAAACACATCAAAAGGGCGCATCTCCTTTTCGTCGTGCCAAATACTGAACAAGGCCAGATCTCCCTCCCATTGCTGAGAGAAGACATGTGTGGCCGACAGACCAGCCATGAGCCTAAGAGCATCTTCATACCCCCGGGTCTTGAGCCAGTTGGCTGCTGCAGCCTGAGGATTCTGAACAAAGGTGGTACTATCTATGGAGCTGGGGATATGCGATTTGAGCCCGGAAAAGGAGATCAAACCCAGCAGATGGGTTTGCTCATTTACACTATATTGACTTACAGTGGTAATAGCATCGCGCTGGTATTCATTATTCTGGCGATACCCCTGGCTCTGGGTGTGGCTGTATGCAATGCTGGCAGCCCACTGCCCGTTGTTGAAATCTGCAAGGGCCGTATTTCTGAACAGCCCCCACGAGCCAGCCTGCATAGAATTACTAAAGCCCGTAGCACGAACACCAGGCTTACGCACATTCAACTTAATGGTGCCGCCCAGGCCGGCACCATAAACACTGGTGGCAGGCCCTTTTATTATTTCCATATTCTCAACAATAGCGGGGTCAATATCCTCCAGAAAGCTCACTCCGGAGGTATTGGTAAGGGGGATATTATGAAAATAGACCCTGATCTTTCCTGTAGCATAGGGTTGTCGTGCACCAATACCTCTAATGGTAACACGGCTGGTATTGGTAGCACCGTTGTGGGCAAACACTCCCGGGGCATGATCCAGAACTGGCAGCAGGTTGAAGGAGGGTCGCTCTCTCTGAAGGAGCAAACTCCCAAGAGAAGAAACAGACCCAGGAACTTCAAGCAGACTCTGCGGACGATTGAAAGCCGTTACTACCACTTCTTCCAAATTCACTACCAGTGTATCAGAAACCCCCTCCTGGGGTACACTGGCCTGAAGCATTCGGGGATGTGCACAGTAGACTAAAAACAATGCCGAAAAGAGAAAAATTCTATTCTTTGTCATCTGTTTATAATTTAATTTTTAGCGGTCAGATGGAACTGGCCAACAATACCCTGACTGCATGCTTTGCGAGGCTGCGAATTATAATCATCCGCTTGTATGTCAATTTTTTTTGTCATGGCTCGTTTCATAGAAATCATCAAATACTCTGTTTGATAAACAGCTATGGGTCTTGGTGGTTCAATACCGGTTACTTCTTGAATGGTTTGTGTTTCTTAATCCCTTCAATTCAAAAGAATACTGATTTCACCAATCACTGTTATTATAAAACCCATGCAATAATCCAGGTGGCAAACTTGCGTAAAAAATGCAGCCTCTCAAATCCGTACAACCCTTACTTTCTAATAGCCCTTATACTTTATTTTTACAATCACTTATTTTTGCAAGACGATAGTAGTGCGCTGAATATTGAATTATGGGGAAGATCATTCTTTTTATAGTAGCAGCATTTTTCTGGCACACCTTTACTTTTGGAAGCCCTGAGCGTGAAGTTTTCTTCAGCGAGCTTAAAGCCATTTCCAACCACGATACCGACCAAAGGGCCGAGTTGCTCAACAAAATAGCTCTCACCTGGTTTCCTGCACATCTCGACAGTCTGATGTTATTTGCCCGGGAGGCTTATCAATTATCTCAATCCACCGGTAATACTGCACAGGAGGCAGAAGCTGCCAGGATCATCGGGGTTGGGCACTATGCTCTGAGCGAACTCGACAGTGCTCTTTTTTATTACCTGGAAGCTGAGCGACTTTTCCTGCTCGCCAATGTTAAAGGACTTGGTCTGGCCAGAAATTACAATAACCTGGCAGTGATCTACGACATCAGAGGTGATTATGAAAGAGCTCTTGAATACTACCTGAAATCTCTTGAGTTAAATACCGCATTAATTGACGACAGGGGGATAGCCTTCAACCTTATCAATATTGGACTTACTCAATACAATATGGGCAGGTTGAGCCAGGCACTCGACAATTTAATGGAAGCACTCAGGATCAACCAGCAACGCAAGGACAATAATGGTATAGCACTGGCTCTTTACAATATTGCTGTTATTTACAATGAGTTCAAAGAACATCGAAAGGCAATTGATTTTCATCGGCAAGCCCTTGAGATAAGGCTGAAAGAAGGGGATATGAGATTGGCAACCAGCAGCTATGAAAATCTGGCGCGCATCTATACCCAGATAGGGGAAGTAGACTCAGCGTATTACTATTTTGACAAGTCCCTGAAACTGGCGCAGCAAATCGGCAATACCAGAGGAGAGGGGTTTGCTCTTGTTGCCTTTGCCAACTTCCTGCAAAGTCAGGGTGATACACAAAAGGCAATGGAATTCTTTCAAAAAGCACTGCCTATTGCACGCAATATGAATGACACCCATTTGCTTGTTAGCACTTTTAACGGTCTGGCAATGATTTCTTTGCAGAGCCAACAAATCAATAAAGCGCATGAGTATGCCCGGCAAAGCCTCCAGATTGCCCGAAATGCTGACAACCTTCTGCTGCTTCGCAATACCCTGGGGATCCTGGCTGAGATACTCGAAAAGAAAGGGCAGTTTGCTGACGCATTGAGCTACCACAAAGAGTTTAAGCTTTTGTCAGACAGCATCAACAACTCCGAGGTAAGACGTCGCTCGGCCCGAATTGACGCAGAATACGAGTACATGAAAAAGGAACAGGAACTCCGCCTGGCAACCCAGGAAAAAGATTTGCTTCACCGAAACCGATTTCTCAGGCAGGTTTATGTAAGCATGCTGGCTTTTTCTCTTGTTGCGTTTCTTTTGGTTATTCTGTTTTTGCGTATGCGAAGTCAGAAAAAACTTAAAGCAACCCTTAGTATTCTCAGAAACCAGAACCAGCAAATTATCCTTCAGAAATCACGTCTCCAAGAACAGGCAATGGCGCTGGAAAGTGCAAGTGAGACCAAGAGCAAGCTACTGAGTATTATCGGGCATGATCTTCGCGGACCCCTTTCTTATGCTGCAGCAGCCCTCTCTCTGGCCGAAAACGATCCGGGCTTTCGAGACGAAAACCTCCCCAGGATCAGGCAATCTCTCGAACGTTCCTATAGCCTTATGGAGAACCTGCTGGAATGGACTAAATTGCAAATGCTCAATCAGGGCAATGAGACAGAAGAGTTTTCGTTGGCTCAGTGCGCAGATCTGGTTTATCTGCATGTGTATACGCAAGCCGACCAGAAACAGATAACTGTTGAAAACCGCATTGACCCTGCTTATAAAATACGTACCGACAAAGGCATGGTAGAATTGATCTTGCGCAACCTGCTGTCCAACGCCGTCAAATTCTCTGCGCCTCAATCTGTGGTTGTAATTGACTGCACAGAAGGGAACAATGAGTTTATCATATCTGTTCACGATCAGGGTATTGGCATTTCTGAGAAAATGAAACAGAAACTCTTCAAAGAAAAAGTTACCAGTGCAAGTGGCACAGAGGAAGAGAAGGGTTCCGGACTGGGCTTGCTGTTTTCCCAGGAGTTGCTCGAGAAAAAAGGAGGAAAGATATGGGTAGAGACCCAGGAGGGTGTAGGAAGCACCTTCTTTTTCAGCCTGCCCTCTGGAAACTGAGAGATCCTGAACGATACAGGTCTTTTTGCCCCACAGAAAACCCCTGCTTTTCTGGTTTGCTGATCCGAAAAACACCCCTTGCAAACACATAGATAGTTTTGTACTTTTACCCTTGTTTTGCAGGCAAGATAAATCATACCTGCAAAGCAAGTCTGCCTGCAAAGCAGAACACCTTACACCAACACTGCTATACCTGTATGAACAAAAGACCTTCTTCTGTCAGGAGGAGCCTTTTTGCGCTTTTCCTTTTTGCAGCCCTGTTCTTTCCTTATGCTGCCACAACAACAGCTTCATCGCCCGGCGACTTGCCCAGGACCCTGATAAACCTGGAATTGCTGGTAACCGATATTTACGACAACCCCATTGAAAACGCAGTGGTATTCGTGGAAAATGAATTCTCCACGCAAACTGTTACCAATCCCTTGGGCATTACCAGTTACAGCCTTCCGCCCGGAACCTATCAGATATTCTCTTATGCGGCTGACTATCTGGACAGCCAGGCAGAGATCACCCTCACACAGTCGGATGCCAGCTACAACATACGTCACAATCCGGCAGTATACTGGTCTACCTCACCTGCCAATGCCCCCATTGGTGTGGGTGAAAAGAACGGGGTTCGTATGGCGGCAGCCGATGGAAAGCTCTATCTGTGGGCTGCTTACGGAGGACAGCCCGGCACCACCCAATACGGTGGTCTGACCGATTTTTACAAATACGACCCCTCAAATGATACCTGGACACAGCTTCCCAACGCTCCCTTCAGCAGTTCTTATGGCATAAGCACTGCCTATGGCAAAAACATGGCCGGGCAGGAGGCTATCTACATCATCAAAGGATACTGGAGTGGCCAACGCACCTGGTTTGCACGCTTCAACACCCTGACCCAACAATGGGAAAACAGCCTGAACCACAACATTCCCTGGCGCACCGATCTGGGCAACCAGTACAATGGAACCAATTTTCAGAACTATCCGCGCAATGGGGCCGTAATGGTGTACGTACCTGACGGACACATGTATCTTCTTCCGGGCTCGGCTTACAGTTATGAAAAGTACGACTGGTACCGGTATTCTATTGCCACTGACAAATGGGAGGCGCTGGAAGCTCTGCCCCACAAACAGGGACCCGGCAATGCGGCAGTATGGGTGGGTGCTGGGGGAGCCCAACTAGACCAGGATTACATTTATGTGCAATTTGGCATTACCCCCTCCGGCAATTATACGGGTGCCGAATTCTGGCGCTATGGGTTGAGCTCTCAGCAATGGGAGAAACTTCCCGACCACGGGTATGGAGCCGACGATGGCTCAATGCTTGTTTGGGACGGACAGGACCATCTTTACCATAGCCCGGGAGCATGGGCAGAACAATCATGGGATCAGGCCCACACACAAAAAAGACAGTTCATGCGCTACTCCATCAGCAAAAACCTTTGGGAAGAAATGGAAAAAACTCCATACAACCGGTGGGGAGGATGGGATGATGCTGGCGGAATGGTAATTATAGACAATATTATATACGCCATGAAAGGAGGAGATGATGTTGCCTGGGCCGAAAACCAGCAGGTTTCGGGCGGTGGCGATATCCCCAGCAATCAGCTGTGGAAATACACCCTCAATCCAGACCATTTTCAACTCAAAGTACTTGAGCCACAAGGATTGGGCACCACCAGTATTCCGTCTGGAAACCAAATGATCCCTTCCGGAACATCCTTTGAGATTTCTGCGACACCTTTGACGGGCTGGCAGTTCGAAAAATGGACCATCAACGAAACATACCATTGCTATTTGAACCCCACCACAATTGTAATGGATGAAAACAAAACCGTGATGGCATCCTTCCTACAGACAGGAACCCATACACAAGAGATTACCACCGATCTGCTGCCCGGAATTTCCTTTTACAATCAACAACTGCACCTGCACCTTCCTGCGCAGGGAGGATGGTTAAGCATCTATGACACTTACGGTCGGAACATTAAAAACACGGGATTTCTCTCACAGGGAGACCATAGCTACAGCTTTGATTTTCCGCCGGGCATATACATTACCCGTCTGATATATGGTTCGCAGGTATTTTCCTCCAAAATAAGGTGGATGCACTGAACAGCTTACCCCTCCAGGTGTGAAGTTTAAAATCGTAAGGAGATCAAGAGGACTTACCCAGATTCTGCACCTGCCTTATCACGGAAAAGAATTGCTTTACACATTGCACCTCTGAGCTCAGTGCGTGTTCCAGCGATCCTTCAAAAGCAACCCGGCCATTCTCAAGGTAAACGATTCGATCTGCAATCCGCATGATGGAAGAAACCTCGTGGGTAACGATCAGTACCGACATCCCCAACTGGTTTTTCAGGTTTACAATCAATTCATCCAGTGATTCGAGAGAAACCGGATCCAGCCCTGCCCCAGGTTCATCGCAAAACAACAGGGGCGGATCCATCACGATTGCCCTGGCAAGAGCAGCTCTTTTGAGCATCCCGCCGCTGATCTGCGAAGGATACAGGTGATAGGCATGGGCAAGGTTTACAAGCCCCAGCTTCATATATACAATCTCCTCGATAAGAGAATCGGGCAACGAGCTGTGCTGATGAAGAGGGAGAGCAACATTTTCGCCAACGGTCATGGAATTGAGCAGGGCACCATCCTGGTAAAAAACACCCATCTGAAGGTACAGACGGGTCTGCTCTTCTTCGGAGATTTGACCGAGCTCTTTTCCCAGAATACGTATACTACCTCTTTGCAAAGGATACAAAGACAACAGGTGCCTGAGCACAGTAGATTTCCCGCAGCCACTGGTACCCAGCACCACTGTAACTTCACCTTTAAAGGCCGAAAAACTCACATCGTGGAGTACCTGGTTGTCATCAAACTTTACTCCCAGCCCCATAACTTCTATGACTTTTTCTTTTTCTCTTTCCATACCTTTATCAATAGAAAATCAAACCCAGCATACTGTCGGCCAGTATTACCAATGAGATGGCCACCACCACTGCGGTAGTGGTAACTTTCCCTACCCCCTCCGCACCGCGTTCTACCCGAAAGCCATAAAAGCTTCCTGTCAGCACGATCAATCCGGCATATACCTGACTTTTCACAAATCCCGTTAGAAGGTCTTTATTTTGCATTACCGACCCCATACGATTGATAAAAATCTCCGGGGTAATATCAAGGTAAATATTGGCCGCCACTGCACCTCCGGCAATACCTGCCACGCTTGCCAGAATTACCAGAAATGGCATGGTGATAAGGCTGGCATAAAGCTTTGGCACTACCACAAATCGTATTGGATTTAGCCCCATGGTTTTAAGGGCATCCAGCTCGGAGGTTACTTTCATAGTGGCAATTTCGGCAGCGATAGAAGAGCCACTTCTGCCAGCAACCAGAATGGCCGTTATAAGCGGGCCCATCTGGCTCATCATGGCAATTACCGTAAGGTCAACGATATAGATATTGGCCCCGAAAGTCCGCAACTGGTAGGAAGATTGTAAAGCCAGCACCAAACCAATAACAAACGACATAAATGCCACTATCAAGGAAGCATTTACACCAATCAGAACGGCCTGGTTGGCTATCTCCCCTGCTCTTCGCACCCGGGGTCTGAAAACATCGCTGAAAGACCAGTAAAACACATCGGCTGCAAGTTCAACAAACCCAAAGACATACGAGGTGAAAAAGTGATGCACTGCCTCTCCTGATCTGGCCAGAAAGGTATCGCGGGCCGGCACCTGATACTTCTGTGCTTTTCCTGGGCTGAACAGGTCAATTTTCTGCAAAAGGCTCTCCGAGCCACCTTCCAGCCGCACGGAAATGCCAGGCCTCTGTAGTTTTGCTTTGAGGTGAAACAAAGCCATTACCCCGGCACTATCCACATCCTGCAGTTCATCCAGATTGATCACCCAGGCCTTGGCACCCAATTCCCTGAGCTGGTGGTACAGCTTGCCTGTAAATGGCACTGTTTGAGTAAGCATTAAACTGCCTGACAAATAAACCGTGCTTTCATCAATACGGTATTGCAGCTCCTTACCCAACGTGTTGTATCTGGCATTTTGTTTTTCCATACCTTTCAGGGGATTTTCACACAGGCTTATTGTGCACTGTGCAATCCAAAATGTACTTTTCGTGCGAAATAGTTGAGCTCCTCAAAGAATAAGCGATTGATCGCCTCGGCAAAGAGGTTGAGATTTCGTTTTTCAAGCAAACGGCTTTTGGCAGCTGTATGCGAGAACATAACCGATCCATCATGGTTGCTGATCAATTGAAACTCAACACTCAAAAAAGCCAGAAAATCGTTCCTTTCTCGCACCACTTCCAACTGATAGACAGAAGTTTTCAATTTAAAATCCGGTTGCATGGTCCAGAACCGTGTGTCGGTTTTCTGAAATATTTCTGTTCGGGCAAAGTATTCGGCAACGAACCGTGTTAGGCTCTGCCCGGGGCGCACGGCCCACTGGTGGTTGGAGAAATAACGCAACTCATGCGATCTTTCGCGTATCGCGATCTGATGAGAGGCAAAAGCCGGATGTACATCAACGGGAAGGATTTCCAGCACATAGGGCAGCATTTCAAGGGTATCGGCCTGTATGCGCTCAGAAGGAAACTCCAGCAGGTAAAACCGGGGTTCAACAGGCTTACTGCTCCGGCATGCTGCCAGAATCATCAAAAGCAAAACAATAGGCAACCCAATACTTTTTCTATTCATCCTGCAAATATTTAAGCATTCTTTCTTACTGATAATTATGCACTGGCCAACGAACCTATTATTGCAGTCGTCGGTCAGGAATATCCCTGGCCCTTGGCCCCCTGATAAGCAGTGAAGGATTATGACTGATACGACGGGAGGTTTCGTGAAGGTTTTCGAGGGTATGCTTGAGCAGGAGCAGGTTTTCGGAGAGATCCTGGCTTCCGCGATCCAGATCTGCGTCGATTTTCACCATCAGGCTCTGGGTCTGTGCGGCTGTTAAAGCCAGGTTTTCTATCAACCCTGTGAGGTCAGTTTCTTGCAAAGTGCGCGATACATCACGAAGGTTTCCCAGCACTTCTGCCAAAGTATCGCCCTGCATAATATGATTAAAGCGCAACATGGCATACTGAAACTGGGTGGCGGTGGTGTCAATCCTTTGTACAATCTGGGCCGAAGCATGAATGGTTTCTCTGAGTTGATCCCTGTTATCCTGCATCACCTCCGAAATAAGGCTGAAGGATTGTGTTGCTGTTTCAGACAACTGACTGATATGATCTGCCGCATGGGCAATTTTCTCAAGGTTTTCAGGCCTTGTAAAGTCAAGAAGATTATTCAGAACCTCCTCTACTTTGTAAGCAATTACCTCGGCACGGCCACTGATATCCTCTACCAGTGATGTGCCCTGCTGAATAAACTTTTCCTGAGGCAAAAAGTCGGCTTCATTACTCCCTCCTCTTATCTCGATGGTTTTCAACCCTGTAATACCCATGGCAACGATGTCGGCAGTGGCATCAACTTTCACGGGGGTTCCTTGCTTAAGTGACAGGCGAACAATGATGCGGTTTACATCATTGGGATCAATAAAAATATCTGAAATGGTACCCACATTTATTCCCAGGTACTTTACGGGGCTTCCAACCTCAAGTCCACTCACCGATACATCGCGGTAGGCCACAAAATAGGTGTCGGTTTTCTCGAAAAGCCGGCGGGCTGTAAAAAACCCAACCAACAACAACAGTATTACCGAACTCACCATGATAAAAATCCCCAGCCTGATCTTTTGTGCTCGTCTCTTCATCTGTAAATAATTTTTTTTTTAATGGTCAGATGGAACATCCTGACTAGTCATCCTCGTGTGTGTGTTAAGGGGTTTATAATGGATGTTTCATTTCAAAACTTTTTATAAATAATTAGCTCCGGTAATCTTGAAGTTCAAACCCGGATGATTTGCCCCCACACTGCCAGCCAATCCAGAAAGATTGTTAAGACAGAAACCTCTGCAAATCCGCGAAAAAACACTGTAAATATATAAAAAAACATGATATCATTTACTTTATTAACAATTTCAAATTATCTATAGATTACCAAAATTTACCCGAAAAAACTGTTTATCACACACTTATGGTCTTAAACGAATATTTTAAAATATTTTATCAACAGTAAAGAAATCGGCGAAACGCAAAATAAACACTTCAAACTAAACTTTTTTACGGTTAATTTGCCGCAAATCATTTTTTTTATTTACATTTGCTTTGAAATTGAAGAGAAGGTTTTCGAACTATGAAAACTTTCAGTTAAGGGGAAATCAATTCATATTTCAAATCGCATTTCCGGATTAGTTTTCTCACATAAAGTGGATACGACTTGCCGGATAAACAAAATGGGACATGGAACATCAGGACAACACTGCACCCACTAATAAAACAAAAACCATGAATTTTTTAGCAAAAAACGAACTGGAAATGGAGTTATCTGAAATTCACAGCAAAGAATTGGTACACATTGAAGGCACCACCGAAACTCCCGAGATTTTGATGGACAAAGTAGAAGGCAAGTTCAAATTTGCCGGACGCTCTCTGCCCGAAAATCCCAAAACCTTTTATGCATCTGTCAAGTCTTGGTTGGCTGTATACATTGAGAATCCATGTGAGTACACCCATGTAACCTTCATGTACGACTATTTCAACACGGCATCAAGCAAGGTGATAATGGAAATCATTGACATGCTTAAAGAGGTTGAAAAGCGCAATGGCAAACTCATAATCGACTGGTATTACCACGAAGACGATGATGATATGCTTGAGGCGGGTGAAGACTTTGCTGCTGTAACAGAAACCGAGTTCAATTATCACTCCTATTACTAGCATCGAGCAATACTCCGTTTTGCATATAGTGCTTTGACCATTGGCCCTGTGTTTGCATCCAAACAGGGCCCCGCTGCAGGTCATGGTGATATTGTATGATGTATAGCGACTCCATCGGATCTTCCGGAAAAAGCATCCATGGTCCGTATTTTTTACCTTGTATATATCTACCCCGTTCGCGCAGCTGGCCATTTTCAAAAAAATAGTCCCAATGGCCCTGTGGTTTTCCTTCAAAATAGGCTCCGCGTTGTTTCATATGGCCATTGTTGTGGTAAATCCGCCAATATCCATGTAGCAAACCCTGGTGAAAATCTCCTGTAGTATACAACGACCCATTTGGGTAAAATGCTCTCCAAGGCCCAGTGCGCTCACCTCCCAGGTATTGCCCGGTGGTAGCGATCCTGCCATTTTCGAAGTATTCAGTGGCTTTTCCCTCCTGCAACCCGTTTTGGTAGGTTGTTTCCAGCAGAAGATGGCCCGAGGGATGAAAAGCCCGGAAAGACCCATTCAGAAGTCCCTGTTCATATAACGCAATTCTTTGCAGGTTGCCATTGCGGTAGAACGTAAACAAAGTATCACTGAATTGACCCATATTCTTAATACCCCTGTAATTTAGCACACCTTCTTCATAGTAGTGCCGGAAGGGCCCATGTTCCACTCCAAAGGCAAAAGTTTCGTCTTTGTAGATATTTCCGTTGGGAAAATATTGTATACTTCGTCCGTGAATGAACCCCTGAACGAATTCAATGCTACTTTCAGGCAATCCTCCAGGATAATAAGTCAGAAACTCGCCATGTAACTGCCCCTGCTGATAATATCCGATCTGGTGGAGAGATCCATCAGGGAAAAAAGCCTTGAAAGGGCCTTGTCGCAAGCCCTTCTCAAAAGTAATCTGCTGATGCAAAGCCCCGTGCTCATAGTAGGTTTCCCACATACCAGAAGGCAAATTATTGACAAACTGGCCCCTCTGGCGTAAATATCCATGAGGGTACCAGAATTTGTATTGCCCATTGCGCACAGTATCCTGCCCAATAATGGAAGCTTCGAAAAACTCTCTGGGTGTGGATTGATCGGGATAGTAGAACAAGAATTCACGGATGGGCTGCGCATACGAAAAACTGCAGGCCATCCACAGCAGGAGAACAGTCAAATTACTTTTATTAATGGCACCCTGGATATACAGACGCATTACTTCAATCGATTCGTATCATAATCTGGGTCCCTTTCAGGGAGGCACTGCCGGGATAATCCAGGATGGCAGCCAGTGCATAACGGCCGGGAGGAAGAGTATTGGGCAGTGTAAGTTCTACCATACGGGCCGATTGAGGATAGCTGGTAACATCAACAGGACGGAAAGTATGTTCTTCGCCGGTTTGAATGTTGGAAGCAATCAGAAATACTTTGCATGCAGTGATCCGTTCACCCAGATTGTCCAGATTAACCGAAAAGGTGCGTTGCCCTGATGCCGTTACCCCGGTTTCCTGAAGGTTATTGATCTCAACATTTCCCGGGTCACCCGTTTGGGGGTTGTATAACAGGAAAATATCTATCCGCCCCGAAATGACTACTCCGGTTTGAAGCTGACGATCGGCAGAGAAGGCCGTTTGCTCAGTGGCCGTTGCAAAACTTAAAATACCCCATTTGGCAGAAAAATCATCGGCAGGCGACTGCAGGTTGATCTGTACTGTCTGGCTTTCATTGGGCTGGAGCACCAGGAATGTAGGATTGAGGTTTACCCAGCTGGCAATGGAGTTTCGGGTGGAACCGGAAGGAAGTATTTCTCTATCTCCCTGCCGCGATACAAGGTAGTCTTGCAACCGAAGAGTAATGGTTTCGGCGCGATTGCTGTGGTTTTTTACTGTTACAGTGCGGCTTTGAGATTCTCCGGGAGTAACACTGAAATTGACCCGTACAGGTGCCACTTCAATATCCTGTGAATAAACAGTAATAGAACTGATTGTACAGAACACAGCAAAAAATAAAAACAATCTTCTCATAAATTACAGATTACTTTGATGGTGTTGCAACGAGATTTCCCTTTTTTATGGACAAACCTACGTATTTTTTTTTATTGAACACAAAAAACAGAAAACTTTATGATTATTCAGGTAAGCTTTTACTTTAAAAAATGCGGTTGCTAATAATCCAATGACTGAAACCCGGTTTTACATTTTATAGTATAAGTATTTTAACGGATAATTTACCCGGTACAATAGGTAAAACTGGCAGGATATTTTCAAAAGTGATTAATAATATTGTATTTTTGTTGCCGGGAAAAAAATCCGACATGTTTTTCGGAGACAACAGCACAAAGCTGTATTGCAACAGAGGGTAAAAGGGGAAGCCGCAATTCCGGAAAAAAATTCATTGTTAAACAGTTGCATTTATGATGACATCTTAAGGCAGAACATCATCGTACAGCTGCATTACACACCAGGAAACGCAAAACATGAAGCCTCTCCTCTCCAGACCACAACTCTTCAAATGCTGGCTGCTATGGCTGGTGCTATTGGCACTGACCCCTTCATGGGCTTCAGCACAGCAGCTCAGGGTGCTTTCGGAGGCCAATCAGGAGCGGGTAGCAAGACTTGAGGAGCTCATCACGCTTTACCTCAACCAGAATGACCTGCGCACAGCCCTGGGCCATATGAACCGGGTAAGTTTTATTTACTGGGAAAATGGAAGACCCGACAAGGCCTTGGAATCCTTTGCCCGATCAATCCCTTATTACGAGCGCATCAACGACTTCGACAATCTTCAAAAGGCATACAGCAACATGGGGCTCATAAGCCTCGACCTGGAAGATGTAAGAGGAGCCGATCAGGCTTTTACCAGCCGGCTCGCCGTGCAAAGACGCATGAATGAACCCAGAGGGCTGGCTACAGCACTGATAGACCTTGCATATGTAAAAAACCTGCGCAACGATCACCGCGAAGCCATTCGCCTGCTGGAGGAAGCCATGGAGATAGCCTTGAGGCTTAATATCGAATCTCTGCTCCCCAATATTTATAACCAGCTGGCCAATAGTTTTACCAGCATTGGAAATGTACGCCAGGGAGATGAGTACCGCAAAAAGTACAACGACATCAGGGAATTCCTTGCACGCCAGACCATGCGAGGCGAGTTTCAGGAACGCGAATTCCAGAGCCAGGTTGAAGCGAGGTTGTCGCAGGAAGAAGCTGAACGCAGACAGCAACAGATCATCATCAACCAGTTGCTTTTCGAACGTCAACAAGACTCCATCACCCTCATTGTCAGAGAGCGTGAGCAATCCCTTGAACTGGCACGTCTGCGGCAGGAACGACAAGAAAGTGAGATACGTGAGCTTGAGCAGGCACAAGCATTGTCGCAGGCAGAAATTGCCCGCCAGGAAGCTGTGCAGAACTTACAGCTACTCATTATCTATTCGGTACTGGGTGGTTTGGGGTTCGTTCTGATCCTTGTGGTTTTTGTGTATCGTGGCTATAAAGCTAAAAAACGGTCCAACAAGCAACTGGAAGCTAAGAACATTGAAATTCAGTCTGCCAACGAAAAGCTGGAAGATGCTTTTGTGAAAATTGAAGAGCAAAACTTCCGCATTACCCAAAGTATCAGCTATGCCCGAGAGATACAGAAGGCATTGTTCCCACCCCAGGAAACCCTCAATGACTTCCTGCCTGAAGCCTTTATATTCTTCAAACCTGTAGATATGGTAAGTGGCGACTTTTACTGGTTTCGCGAACTTCAGGCCCAGAACCCGCAACACAGGGAAGCTGCCCATGCCGAAACAGCAAACTCGCACAACAATGGCAGCTTAATGAAGTTCAATGGTGAAAAATTTATCATTTCGGCGGTAGACTGTACCGGGCACGGTGTGCCAGGGGCATTTATGTCGATGATCGGATACAACCTCCTGGACTCTATTACCTCTGGTGGAACATCTCATGCCGACAAAATTCTGGATCGCCTTCATAAAGGGGTAAGAAGAGCATTGAAACAAGAGGATGGCAACAACCAGGACGGGATGGATATGTCTTTGTGTGTAATTAACAAAAAGAACAAAACTGTTGAATTTGCCGGAGCCAACAACCCCATCATTTATATACAGAACGATGAGCTTACCCTGATCAAGGGAGACAGGATGCCCATTGGAGGAAGCCAGAGAGAGCTGGAGCGCAAGTTTACACCCCATGTTATAAAAGTAGATCAGCCCACATGGTTCTATATTCTTACAGATGGCTACACCGATCAGTTTGGAGGAGATGATGGACGGAAGTTTCTGATGAAAAACTTCCGTGAGCTTATTCAATCAATTTACACCCTACCCATGCCAGAACAACGGCAGATTCTTGCCGATAAATTCAAAGCCTGGAAAGGTGAAAAAGAGGAACAAATTGATGATGTACTGGTCATTGGATTTAAACTGGATTGACAATGGGCAATTTACACGGATAAAAACCGGAGTAAATTACCCGATTTGTAACGTTTTTTTACCTATTGAAATACACATACGTGGTTTTATGCATATATTTGACTATGTAAAACTAATCTAAATCGAAACTTTTGCTTTATTCATTATTAATCAAACAAACAAACTTTTAGAATTATGAAAAAACTGACAATCCTTTTTGCAGGCCTTTTTCTTTGCGCCACTGCATCTTTTGGACAGGCCATCGACGACAGGGCCGTTATCCCTGTAGCAATCAACCTTAACTCGATCCTTCGACTGAATGTTACTTCAGGCGGAAACATTGAGTTTAACTTCAACACCCTTACCGATTACACCGCAGGTATCGAGAACTCAGCGGGATACACAACCCGTTTTACTGTTGCCTCTTCAGTTAACTGGGAGGTCCTTATTTTTGCAGAAGATCCTTTCATGACAGGTACTGACCTCGCAACAGGCGCACCTACACTTCCTGTAGGATATATTGGATACAGAGTTCAACGTCCTGAAGGAGTGCCAATAGGCAATTTGACAGCACCAGCAGCAACTCAAGTTATTGCTTTAAACAACACAGAAGCAACCCTGGTTGGATATGACGGGACAAATTCTAATGCCGGCGATGTTCTTCAAAACAGTTTTGAAATCCTTTGGGAATGTGCCACAGAAGCTGTAAGAACTGCTGGTGGACAAAACTTGCCCACGATGCTAGCAAGTGAAGCTGCCGCAGACAGATACTCCACCAATGTATTTCTGACTCTGCAACCTGCTAATAACTAATACTATTGCGGGATACCTGGCAAAGGCTCTTCATGCAATCAATGCGGAGCCTTTGCCATGATGTCTAAGTGTTTGAAAATCCAACCTCTCGGCCATGCCCTCACCCCCTATCAGAAGAGTTCTTACCGGAGTATTGCTGGTGATGATTCCTATCCTGGCACTCCCTGACCCGCCGCCCCCGCCCCC
>ERZ869909.82-NODE-82-length-139649-cov-7.300669_pt1 | contig 139649 bp, 98 predicted proteins | sample MGYA00520892_ERZ869909 | MGnify/ENA primary metagenome ERZ869909 (study PRJEB32215, sample SAMEA104723947) | bioreactor metagenome | biome: bioreactor; feature: anaerobic bioreactor; material: water | place: China | collected 2015-03-12 ... | reverse complement strand
CTGCGATTTCTCTGGGAGCAGCACGCCCACTACAGCCAGCCGTGGTAGACTGTGCTCGGCATTTCTGATCACGTGCACTAGTCGCCCTTGTCGGGGAGCGCATCGCCTCGCCGAGCGGCGAGGCGCCGATAGAGCGTGGCCTCGCTGATCCCGAGCACGCGCGCCGCCTCGGCGCGCCGTCCCGATACCGCCTCGAGCACCGCGTCGATGTGCGCCGCCTCCACCGCAGCGAGGGAGGACAGCGACTGTGGCGGCCCGCCCTGCGCGAGCACGTTGGGCGATGGCGCGGGGTCACGCGCCGGCTCCTCGTGCGACGTGGCGCGGAGCTCGGGTGGGAGATCCTGCAGGCCGATCTGTCTGCCCTCACCTACCACCAGCGCGCGCTCCACAACGTTCTCCAGCTCGCGTACGTTGCCGGGCCAGGTATAGCCGAGCAGCGCATCTGCGGCGTCGGGCAGGAGCCGAGGGACAGGTCGCCCCATGCGGGTCGCTTTCGCCTCGAGGAAGGTGCGCGCCAAGAGGAGGATGTCATCGCGTCGCTCGCGCAAGGGAGGAACGCGCAGCTCCAGGACCCGTAGCCGGTAGAGCAAGTCCATCCTGAAGCGGCCGGCCCCGACTTCTTGCGCCAAGTCGCGGTGCGTCGCGGCGATCACACGCACGTCGATGGATCGGGCGCGGTTCTCCCCCACACGGCGAATCTCGCGCTCCTGGAGGACCCGGAGCATGCGTACCTGCAGGTCCGGGGGCATGTCGCCCACCTCGTCGAGGAGGAGGGTCCCGCCGCGCGCGGCCTCGAAGAGGCCCATCCGATCCCGCAGCGCTCCGGTGAACGCACCTCGAGCGTGGCCGAAGAGCTCACTCTCCAGCAGGTGCGGCGGAAGGGCAGCGCAGTTGACCGCGACGAAGGGCCCCCCAGCGCGGTCGCTCAACTCGTGAATCATGCGCGCAAAGCGCTCCTTGCCCACCCCGCTCTCGCCGTGGAGGAGGACGGACGCGTCTACCCCCGCGACCCGCTCCGCCAGGGTGACCGCACGCAGGAAGGGTGCGCTCTGACCGACGAGCCCAGGGTAGGCGTTGCGCTCCCCGCCCACACGCTCCAGGCGCTCTTCACGTTGACGCAGACGGTGGTCGACGGCCTCCAGGCGCGCGGCGAGCTCCTGCCAGCTCGTCTCCTCCGCGCAGGAAGGGTGTGCTGGCCAGATGCGCTCGGCGGTCTCGCCCCAAGCAGCCCTTGTCCGTGCCTCGATTCGACAGTGCGGGTCCCCACGGCCGACGCACTGCGTCTCCATCACCAAGATGTCTTCTTCGTGGCAGCGGCTCATGTAGCCCGAGGCGAAGCCGCAGAGGGTCCAGCACACGGGGTCTTGGTCTCGGCCCACATGCAGGAGGTGCTGTTCCGCTTCAAAGGAATCGTGCCAGAGCGCTTCGGCGAAGGGGGGGTCGTCGTCCGTGGGGTCGGGTGCGACCGGCACGACCCGGACGAGCCCTTGCAGTGTGTGGAGGCGCCCACCCGCGAGCTGCCACTCGCGCACGCTCTCCCAGGGGAGGCTGTCACGCAGCTTCTCGGCGAGCATCCACCCGTGGGCGTAGCCGAAGCGGAGCAGCACCGTCCGAGCCGTGGCGCGGCCGAGTGCATGGATCAGCTCTCGCCGCAGGAGGCCGAGAGCGGAGGCGTCGAGCAGGAGGGCGCGCTGGCCCGCGAAGCGCAGCACGCCCTCGGCGCTGGTCTCGTGCAGGAGCTCTTGGAGGCAGAGATCGGAGACCTTCATCGGTGCCAGGGGAGGGAGCCCAGGCGAGGGCTCAGGGGCAGGGCGTCACCAGGCCGGAGCCCAGCGGATCGGCGCAGCTTCCGTTCGCGGCGATGGTACAGCAGCCGGAGGCCGTGCCAGGACACGCCCCTTGGCCCGGGCGGCAGTAGACCTCCACGAAAGGTGTGCACTGGCACCCCTGCTGGCAGATGCCATTGACGCAGTCCCCGCGGCACACGCGATCACAGTTGCCGCAGTGGCTGTTGTTGTTGCGGATGTCGACGCAGACGCCGCCGCAGTTGAGCTGGCCGTCGGGACACCTGCAGGTCCCGTTGATGCACGACTCCGCGCTCCCGCATCCGACGAAGCAGGTCCCGCAGTTGCGGGTGTTGGTCTGCAGGTCCACGCAGGCATCCCCGCAGAGGGTGCGGTTGCCTGTGCAGACGCACGCCCCGTTGACGCAGTCTGCGCCGTCAGGGCAGCGGAATCCGCACGCGTTGCAGTTGCGCGGATCCCGCTGGAGGTCCGCGCACCCGCCAGCGCAAGGCGTCAGGTTGCTCGGACAGTCGCAGCGCCCCGACACGCACGCTTGCCCTGCTTCGCAGACGATTCCGCACGAGCCGCAGTTGTTGGGGTCTTCGAAGGTGTTCACGCAGGCGCCGTCACAGCGCTGGAGGCCGCTCGGGCAGGCGCAGCTCCCGCCTACGCAGCGCAGGGAGGGGTCGCAGACGTTCCCGCAGCGCCCGCAGTTGTCGCGGTCCTCCGCGAGGTTCACGCACGCGTCTTCGCAGAGCTGCTGGTTGCCCGGGCAGCGGCACTCGCCGCCAATGCAGGTCTGACCGAGATCGGCGTTGCACCTGCGCGTCACCTGGTAGAACTGCCCGGTGGGCGCGCAGGTCTGCACCGCCTCGTCGCGGCATCGACGCGACCCGGGCGCGCAAGGCTCTCGTTGGTAACAGGCTCCCTGAAAGCACAGGCAGCTCGAGCCCTCGCACGCGATCAGCGTGCTGCACTCCGCTGCAGGGAGCAGCTCCGTCCCCTCCTCGTTGCAGAGGCGCACGACGGTCTCACCCACGCAGCGCCCGGGGGCTGTGGCGCAGGTCGGCAGCTCGCAGCGATCACGCTCGACCTGGCAGACGAGGTCGTCGGGACAGGGGCCGCCGCAGGGGGGCCGGGGGACATCCTCTTCGTCGCTGTCCTCCGCCGTGTCAGCGGGGTCGGTGTCCGCAGGGTCCGTGTCTTCCCCTGGAGGTGGCGTGACATCGCGCTCGGGACGCTCGGGGTCCTGGCCGGGAGGTGGCGGTGCGGCGGCTTCCCCGCAGGCCGACAGCCCGGAGAGGGAGAGCGCGCCTGCACACAGGAGGGCAAGTACGGCAGCGCTGAGCGACGGGAGACGCATGACCGGCCTCGGATGGGAGAGGGGCTTGGGCTGGGCAGGGACCGGAGGCCCACGTAAGGCTCGCCTGCAGCGTAGTACGGAATGGCGCACAGGCAAAGAGGGGTTGTCAAGCTGAGCCGCGGGAGGGTTGTGCGCCAGAGCCTCGTTTGGCGCAGGGTCCGTGGACAAGCGAAGCACACTCGTGGCATGCTGAGGATGCGATTGCCATCCATGATGCGCAGGGCCGCGTCGACAACGAAGGAGCGGGAATGAAGGGTCTGGAGCGTTATACGCAGCACGAAGAGATCACCGTAGCCTCGCTCCAGCGATGGCTGGTGGAGGCGATGGTGTTGGCGGCCGCCTCAGACGGTCGTCTGGACGAGCGTCAGACCTTGGAGATGAGTCGCATCGTCGCGTCGTGGCCAGAGTTCCACGACGCCGCGACCGAGGACGTCGCCGAGATGCTGCAGCGGGGATTGCAGAGCTTGCAGGCCGACGGCTTCCACGTGCGCATTCACGCCATCGCAGGCGCCTTGCCGCGCTACGCCCACCGGGTGCTCGCGTTCCGCGCGGCTGTCGCCATCATCTGCTCCGACGGCGAGTTGGCCAACGAGGAGATGGGCCTCCTGAGAGATATGCAGAAGATTCTGGGCGTCGCGGAGGCGGACGTGCAGCGCGCCTTCGAGGACGCGCGGGTCAACGGGAACCCCCTCCTCCCGGCAGACATCGAGCCCGTGGAGGCGTACCTGGACTGCCTGCTCATGGCGGCGGCCGTCGATCACCACCTCGCCGATGAGGAGTGGGCGACCGTCGTGGCCTTCGTCTTGAGCCGGCCGGAGCTGGAAGGGATCGACGAGGACCGGCTGCGCAGCTTCATCGACACGCGTCTCCGTGCCTACAGCCGCGACGGAATCGATACGCGTCTGGAGTCCTTGGCTGAGGATCTGCCCTACGCCTCGCAGCGCGAGACAGCCTTCGGGTTGGCGGCGTCGATGGTCGCGGTCGACGGTGAACTGGACGAACGAGAGATTCGCTTCTTGACGAAGCTGCGGCGGGCGCTGGAGCTCGACGAAGCGCAGTCGGCGCTGGTCCTCGATGGTGTCGTGGGGCAGTACCGATGAAGACCCTGCCCATCGCCGTCTCCGGCCTCCGCCGCTTGGCCACGAACGCTGAAGCGTTGCGCAACCTCCGCGAGCGGGTCCGGCTGCGCATCTCGCGCCAGGCGCTGAGCTTGGCCTTCGACCTGACGCACATCGATCGCGTCCGGATGCAGGCCTTCCGCTTGGCGCACCACTTCGTCGTCGATCACCCCGAGGGCGTGGACGTCGATGTGCTCGACGCCGCATGTCTGCTCCACGAGCTGGGTCGTGGGCAAGAGGAGCCAGGTGAGAATCGCGGCCAAGCCTCGGCGCGCCTCGCCGAAGATCTGCTGCGGGCCGTCGGCCTCGCCGACCTGGTGTGGCCCGTCTGCGAGACCATCCTCACTGCGGACACGGCGAGTGGGCGCAAGCCCTCAGAGCCGGAAGCCAAGCTCTTGCATGACGCCCACCTCCTCGATGACCTGGGTGCGATCGGCCTGTGGCGCTTCGCGCTCTCCGCAGACCTTCGGGGCATCCCAGCCCTCTATCCACCCGCGGACCCCGGAGCCCGCGAGCGTGATCTGGATCCGGCGGGCTTTCTCTTGGACGCCCTGCCCACGCAAGCCTTCGCGCTGCCCGAACGCATGATGACGCCCTACGCCAAAGTCGAGGCCGAGCGCCGCGTCGCTTTCATGCGCACCTTCTATCAGCAGGTGCTCTCGGAGGCGACGCCGGACAGCCCGACCGGTTCGCGCCCGACCAGCTCGCGCCCCACCAGCGCCTAGCCCCAAGGCTGGGCGCGGCCATCCCCGGGGCGACGCCTCAGCACCTGAGACGATTTACCGCAGGTCCGGTCCACGCCGCCCGCACATCTTGGTGTCGGCGGCCTGCGCGTGCGGTGCCTGCGGGGGCCAGGGCCCTGCAAGCGTCACCATCGCGCCGCTTTCCTCTTGCCCCTCTAGGACACGAGTGCTTAGGCCTTGGGCGGACGCTGGCTGTCATCGCTCCTGAGCCCTCATGACCTCCCACCCCATCAGCTCTCCCGCACCCGTCCTCGCGACCAAGAAGTCGGGAGCGCTGCGCTTCCTGATCGGGACCCTTGTGGCCACCGCCGCGATCGCTTGGTTGGCCTTCACGTCGTTGGATGCTCAGGTCTACTACGTGACCGTCGCCGAGGCGCAGGCTGACTACCAGCGCTGGCAGCATCGGGAGTTCCGCATCAAGGGCCTGGTTGTAGCGGGGTCTCACTATGTACGGGAGGGCACCCTGGACGATCACCGCTTCACCATCGTTGAAGAGGGCCGCACCTTGGAGGTGATCTTCAGGGGCATTCTGCCCGACACCTTCGTGGACGGCGTCGAGGTCGTCGCGCTGGGTCGGATGCAGGATCCCCAGGTGTTTGTGGCCACCGAGGTGATGGCCAAGTGTGCGTCCCGTTATGAGGAGGCTGCGCCCACAGCGACGCGCTAGCCTCTGCCCACCTCCTCAACTCTCAGGTCGCGATGTCCCTGATCGGTCACGCCGCCCTCGTGGTGGCCTTTGCCCTTGCCATCGCCAACACGTGGATTGGCGCGGCCGCTGGCCGGGCCAGGGTATACCGCCACGCACAGCTCTCACTCTACGGTGTGATCGCGCTCGCTGCGCTGATCGCGCTGGCCGCGGTCGCGCTCCTGCATGGCTTCCTCTCGCACGACTTCGCGTTGCGCTACGTCCACGGGAGGAGCGACACCCGCATGCCCTTGGGCTACCTGATCGCCTCGTTCTGGGGCGGTCAAGAGGGCAGCCTCTTACTCTGGGTAGCCGTGACCTCGTCGCTCGCCGCCGCCGCCGCCTGGATCAACCGTGACCGCCTACCGCGTGTCATGCCGTGGTTCCACGCGGCCATCTCGCTCCTCTTGGCCTGCTTCCTCTTCATCCTCGTGTTTGTCACCGACCCCTTCGCGTCCTGGGCGGTGATCGACACGCCGATCGAGGGCACCGGCTTGAAGGCGGCGCTCCGCGATCCTCTGATGATGATCCACCCGCCGATGCTCCTCTCGGGCTTTGCGGCCTTCGCCATACCCTGGGCCTTCGCCATGGCCGCCCTCCTCGCGGGCGACACCTCAGCCGACTGGCTCAAGGCCACCCGCGCTTGGACCCTCTTCGCCTGGTGCATCCTCGGTCTCGGCAACCTCCTGGGCGGGATGTGGGCCTACCGTGAGCTAGGCTGGGGCGGCTACTGGGCCTGGGACCCGGTGGAGAATGCGGGTCTGCTGCCGTGGCTGACCGGGACGGCGTTTCTGCACTCCGTGATCATCCAAGAGCAGCGCGGCATGCTGAAGCGTTGGAACGTCTTCCTTGTCATGGTGACCTTCCTCCTGACGCTCTTCGGGACCTTCCTGACGCGCTCCGGCATGATCGACTCGGTGCACACCTTCGCCGAGAGCGAGATCGGCGACTTCTTCTTGGCGCTCTTCCTCCTCATGACCGCCTTCAGCGCGGCTCTGGCTGCGGCCCGCTGGCATCTGCTGGAGGGCGAGGCAGAGATCGAGAGCCCCATCTCGCGCGAGGGTGCGTTCCTGGCGAACAACTGGCTCTTCGTCGGCATGGCCTTCGTGGTGCTCTGGGGGACCCTCTTTCCGAAGCTCAAGGAGCTCATCACAGGGATCGGGGTCACCATCGGCCCCCCGTGGTTCAACCGTTTCATGGGGCCCCTCGGCTTGGTGCTCTTGGTCATCCTCCTCGTGGGCACCCTCCTGCCCTGGCGCCGCGCGACCCTCGCGCACCTCAAGAAGCACTTCACCATTCCGGTGGCGGTCGCGCTGATCGCTACGCCCGCCCTCGCCGTCCCCTGGTGGATCGTCCGAGGGCAACACCTGCTCCAGTCACCCTTCGGGTGGCAGCAGTCCTTCGCGCTGATCGCCTTCGCCCTCATCCTGGCGAACACAGCCGCGATCGTGATGGAGTTCGTCCGCGGAGCCTCCGTGCGAGGACGCAAGGCGGGCGTTGGAATCGGGAGCGCGGTCCTCGATCTCTTCCGCCGGCACCGACGCCGCTACGGGGGATACATCGCGCATATCGGCATCCTCTGCATCTTCCTGGCGTTCTTGGGGAACGCCGTCAAAGCGGATCAGCAGCTCACGCTGCGCCTCGGAGAGGCGGTCTCGCTCGGGGACTACGTCGTCCGCTTCGAGCACTTCCGCATTGAGGAAGGACCCGACCATGTCCGCTTCGTGGCTGACATGGGCCTCTATCGGGCCGGCCGCGATGGGGCCCCGCCACAGCGCTTCGACACGCTGCAGCCCAGCCGCTCTGACTTCAACAACTACGCCCTCTTGGGCGACCGGCCTCCGGATCCGCTCAACCTCCGGTCGAACATCTTCATCCGCTCCACGCCGCTCGAAGACGTCTACATCGCGCTCCTGAACTTCGATCAAGGGGGTCAGGCCGCTGCCTTCAAGCTCGTCATCTTGCCCTTTACCTGGTGGGCTTGGTTCGGCGGACTCGTCCTGCTGCTCGGCACCCTGATCTGCATGTGGCCAGAGTCCAGGGAGCGCTGGCGTTCCTTCGCCGGCGTCGGTGCGTGGGCTGGCGCGTTGTTCGCCGCGTCGCTCGCGTTGGCTGGTATGCCTGCGTCGGGTGCGGCGCAGACCGCCGAGCATGTTCCGCTGAGCGAGACCGTGCATGTCCACCACCATGGGCCGCATGCGCGCTACGCCTTCGACATGATCATGACCACCTGCTCAGGTTGCGCGGGGAAGACCCTATCTCTAGCCAGCCCGAGCTGCCACCCCTCCAATCTGGACAAGCAGCGAATCGCCGAGATGGAGCAGTCAGGCATGACCGGCCCGGAGATCGTCGATGTCTTCGTCGCCGAGCGTGGACCGGCTGCGCGGGCTATCCCACCCGACCAAGGGTGGTGGCGCGTGCATTGGGCGCTTCCCTCGCTGGGCTTGCTCGCCGCCGCAGCGCTGCTCTTCTTCCTCTCTCGCCGTTGGAGCCATCGCGCGGCGTCACGTAGCGCAGTGGCACCCTCGCCGGAGGACGATGACGATCTGGCGCTCTCCCCCGAAGACATGGAGCTGAGGCGCCGCATCCGCGCCGACCTCGCCGCACAAGGTTGATGCCTACCCGATGAATCTCCTCCTTCTCCTCCTCACGATCGCCTGCGTGGCCCTCGTCGCCGCCGCGATCGGCCGCGGAATCGCGCTGCTGCGCGCAGGCCAGGACGCTGACCGCAGCGTGGACGAAGACCGCGAGATCGCGCTCCTGGACGAGCTCTTGGCTGAGAAGGCGCGTCTCTTCGATCTCATGCGGAGCGTGGACCTCGACCTGAGCATGAGCAAAATCAGCGAGGCCGACCACAAGCGGACCATGCGGCGCTTGGAGCGCGACGCGTCCTATGTCCTGCGACAACTCGACGCTGTGCGCGGCACCGCCGAGGACCTGGGTGATGCTGAGCGCCTTGTCCAGGCGCACACGAGCGCGATCGAGGCTGCCGTGCGTGAGGATGGGGCGTGGAGCAGCGCCGCGCTCCTGCGTCACGGTGGTCGCCCACCACAGCCCGTCGAAGAGGGAAGATGACCGCCGACAGCGTCCACCTGCGCCGCATCGCGGCGCTCTGCCTCGTCACCGCTGCCCTGGCTTTTACGTCCGAAGGTGAGGTGCTGGCGTCCGAGGCCGTCGGCGCAGCGTCCATCACGTGGACCCGGGGGTGGGAGCCCGTTGAGGGAGACGCAGCCGCCGCGGAGGCCAGCGCCCCGGAAGCGGCCGCGGGCAGGTACGAGGAGGCCGCAGAGGGCCTGGCGGAGTCTCTCCAGAACACCGGCTCGCCGGAGCCTGCGCCTTCGCAGCCCCGTGCCGCGGGGCACGAGGCAGCCGGGCATGAGCCCGCCGGACCCGCCGGGGCCGAGGATGCGCCCATGCGGGCGGTGGTCGAGGTCGTCGTGGCGCTGGAGGGGACCCGCGCTCCTGTGCCGGATCAGGACGTGTTGGTGCACTTGCTGCGTCCACCCCACGAGCTGATGGGCAGCTTTGCGGGCCGTACAGATGCTGAGGGGCGCGCCTTCGTCCAGGTGCCTGCGCTCCCCGGTGTGCAGGCCTTCGCCCAGGTCACCCTGGGGCGCAGCTATTTCTCTGAGGCGCCCCTCTTTTTGGGGACGGACGAGGCTCTGCGGACCGAGGTCCTGGTGTCGCGCCCCGTAGATGATCCTGCGGTCGTTCAGGCCGCGCGGATGGTGACCTTGGCGGAGCCTTGGGAGGGTTACGTCGCGTTCACCCAGATCTGGAGCTTCACGACCTCGGGTCCGGCCTTCGTGCCGGGAGCGCTGCCGGTCGAGATCCGGCTCCCCGAGGGTGCTGAAGGGGTCACCGTTGTGCTCGGCCAAGAGCATACGGAGACCCTAGGCAACCGCGTCCGCTACCGCGCCCCCGTGCGGCCGCGGTTGGGCGAGGAGGACATGCGCCCCGACCTTGTGGTGCGTTTCAGCCTCAAGATCGCCGATCCTCCCGGGCGCCTGCGCGCTGCCGACACCATGACCTGGGAGCAGACCCTGCCGATGGACGTCCATGACCTCGTCTTCTTGGTGCCCCGGCAGAGTGACTTTCGGCGTCACGAGGTGCTGGACGTTCGGCTCATTGGCCAGCTCTGCGCGTCCGCTTCCGTGCCCGGCCAGGTCTGTTTCCGGGAAGCGAGCGAGGAGGTGGTCGGGTTGGCCCTGCGCGAAGGGGTGGGTGCTCGTTCGCTGGTAGGGGGGCAAGGCCGCAGGGGTGACGTGGTGCGGGTAGACACGGAGGGTTGGCCCGCTGCGTCGCGCTGGACACGCCAGGTCGCGGCGCTCTCGGGTGTGTTCGCGTTCCTCTTGGGCTTCGTGGTGTTTCTCCGGACCCAGCCTCCAGCCCAGAAGACGGCCGCTGACCGAAGGCACTACGCGCTCTATGTGCTCGACAGCCGCGAGGCTGCATTGATTCGGGCAGCGGAGGACCTCGCCCGGGCGTGGAGGCAGGGGGAGCTGACCCAGGCGGAGATGGAGCGGGAGCGGGAGCGGCTCGTTGAGCAGCTCGCGGTCGTCTTCCGACGGCGTCGTGATCTCCTCGCGGAGGCCGAAACAGGCACCCGGTCATGAGCGAAGCTCAGGGCGATCTCCTCGCTGGATTCGACCCTCACCCCTGTGCGCTCTCCAGCGTCGCGCTGCGAGAGGTCTCGATCACCTTCGGCCGCCGCTACGCCGTCTACCGCGTGTCTTGCTCGCTGCGCGGCGGCGAGGTCGTGGCTCTGCTCGGCGACAACGGCGCTGGCAAGACGACCCTCTTGCGGGCCATGGCTTCGCTGATCGCCCCGCACGAGGGAGAGATCCGTTACGATGACGCGTGGGACGTGCGTCGGGACCGTGCGGCGCTTCGCGCGCACCTGGGCTTGATCGCTCATGAGTCCTTGCTGCACCCCGAGCTGAGCGGGCGCGAGAACCTAGCGCTTAGCGCCGCGCTGCGGGACGTGCCGACGCGCGAGGTCGCCTCGTGGCTCGAACTCACGCGTTTGGTGGAGGCTGCGGACCGGCCTGTCGCGACCTACTCGCGCGGCATGCGGCAGCGCCTGAGCGTCGCGCGTGCGTTGCTGCACCGCCCCTCGGTGGTGCTCTGCGATGAGCCCTTGACGGGGCTCGACCGGCGGAGCCAGGCCCTCTTTTGGGAGGTGGTCGCAGGCTTGAAGGCGCGCGGGCGCTTGGTGGTCGTGGTGACGCATCAGCTTGATGTGCCGGTGGGCGCTCTCGACCGGATGCTCTTGCTCCGTCAGGGCAGGCTCGTCGCCGATCTGCCGGTGGAGGGGTCTCTACGCGACACGCTGGACCGCGCAGAGGCGCGCGGTGCTGGAGGAGGAGATTCGCGCTCGGGCGGCGAGACCTCAGCGTCGACGGCGGAGGTCGTGCGATGAGGCGCGCCCTGCGGACGTGGTGGGCGCTGGTGGGCCGCGATCTGAGAATCGAGTGGAGATCCAAAGAGATCCTCTACACCGGTGGTCTCTTCGCGGTGGTGCTCGTCACGCTCTTTCTCTTCTCGGGATTCCAGGACCGCGCGGTGCAGGCGCAGGCGGCGCCAGGGGTGCTCTGGGTGTCCATCGCGTTGACGGGCACCTTGGTGTTCGGGCGCACCTTCGAGCGGGACCGGGAGGCGGACGCGCTCTCCGGGCTCCTCATGATTCCGGGGATCGCGGGTCCGCTCTTTGCGGCGAAGTTGACGACGAACGTGCTCCTGCTGCTGGTCATCGAGGCGCTCTTGGTGCCCGCTGTGTTCCTGACCTTTTCCTTGCAGCATGTAGGGAGCTGGCCGGGGCTGATGGCCGTCCTCGCGCTGGGGACCTTGGGCTTCGCGACGCTGGGGACAGTCCTGGCGGCGGCCTTGGCTGCGCTCCGCATGCGCGAGGTGCTGCTGCCCTTGGTCCTCTATCCGCTCGTCATCCCCTTGCTCCTGAGCGGCGTCCGTGCGACGCACGCATTGCTCCATCCCCATGCCGATGGAGACTGGACAGACTGGGTTGGGGTGATGATCGCGTTCAACGCGCTCTTTTTGGTGCTCGCGCGTTGGCTCTTTGAGGAAGCCGTGGACCACGGTGAGACGGGATAGGGGTTGCGGATGCAGGCATGGAAGACGCTAGAGCGACCAGCCCCCTGGCTGGTGGGCTTGGCTGGGTTGACTGGGGTGGCCGTATGGGTCGCGCTGGGGCTGGTCTTCTTCTACGCGCCCTCCGAGCGGACGATGGGGGTCGTGCAGAAGATCTTCTACCTCCATGTTCCCTCGGCGATCATGGCCTACGCGGGCTTCTTCCTCTGCTGCGGGGCCTCCGTGGTCTACCTGCTGCGCCCCTCGCCCAAGGCGGACGTGATCGCTCGCGCGGGCGCCGAGGTTGGCGTGCTCTTCTGTACTGTGGTGCTGGTGACCGGGCCCTTGTGGGCGCGGAAGGCGTGGGGCACGTGGTGGACGGGAGAGCCGCGCCTCCTCTTGACCTTGATCATGGCGTTGATCTTTGTCGCTTATCTCTTGGTGCGCGCGGTGGGGGGTCGACGGGAGATGACGCGCAAGGTCTGCGCTGTGCTGGCGATCCTTGGCGTCGCGGACATTCCGCTGGTGCGCCTCAGCGTCGAGCGCTGGCGGGGGGCTCATCCGCAGGTCATCTCGGGCGAAGGCGCGGGCATCAGCCCGGAGATGCAGGTCGCGTTGACCGCCTCCTTCGTGGCCTGGGGCCTCCTCTTCGCGCTCTTCCTGGTGTTGCGTATCCGCCTCGGCTTTGGTCAAGAGGCGGTGGAAGAGGGGTATCGGCTCGTGCAGGCGCGAGAGCATGCGTGGGAAGCGACCCTGGAGAAGAGGGCATGATGGGCAAGATGTGGAGTTGTGCAGGCCACCTCTGGGCGGTGCTCGTCGTCGCCTGCGGCGCTGCCGCCGCGGCGTGGGCGGAGACGGGCGCCCAGGGAAGTGACTATGACCCAGCCCGCCTGAGCCGGGAGGGGTTCGTCCCGGCCGAGCGCGTGGCGCTCGGCGATCAGGTCCCCGGCGGCACCTTGATGCTCGCCGCCTACTTGGCGGGATGGGTCCTCTTTTTTGCGTACTTGGTGTTCCTGCTGCGGGCGCAGCGCGACGTCGGTCGTGAGCTGGGCGAGGTCAGGCGCCGGATGGACGAGCTGGACGAGCGGATCGAGGAAGGGGGTGGTGCCTCGTGACCGCGAACCACGTGTTCTACATCCCGGCGATGATCCTCATTGGATTCTTCATCGGCCTGTGGGTCGGCCAGGATCAGGCCCGCAAGGCGATGGCCGAAGAGGAGCGGGAAGCGCGTGAGCGCGAGCAGCGCCGCCGCAAGCGCCTCTCCGCCGGCGGAGAGGCGTCGGTGCCGGAGGAGTAGGGCGGCGCGGGGAGACTCCGGGGTGAACGCCTCATGGACGAGTGGCGATGGCGCGGGTCGAGGCAGCGCCGGTGCCGCTCGGGTGGTGTCTGCTGCAGACAAGGGTGCAGGCGCTTGCTCAACGTCAGAATGCCAAGCGCACCACGAGGAAGGCTCCGATCCATGCGCCCAGCGCCGAGCCGAACATGGCCGCGGTCGCCACCACCAGCACGCGTGTGAAGCGGTTGGTGTAGAAGCCTTGCCAGGACTGTACATCGTCGGGAATTCGCGTGGCGTCTTCCACGGTCGGCTTGCGCGCCCAAGCGTCGACAAGCCCCACCACCATGCCCGTGTTGAGCAAGGGGTTGAGCGAGGTGATGGGAGAGCCGATCGTGGCCGCGATGATCGACGAGAGCTTGCCACCAGCGATGGTGGTCAGCAGTCCAGCGGCGATGGCGTTGGGCAAGATCCACGCGTAGAGCATCTCCTGCGGCGAGCGGGCGTCTTCTCCGCTGATGCCCCATACGAAGGCCGCCAACACGATGACAGGGATGGCCCAGGTGACGAGCGTGCCCCAGGTCGCCCCCTTTGGCAGAGCCTCTAGGGGCTCTCGCGTTCTGGGCTCCTCCTGTCGTGTGGACGAGCCAACCCCCAGGCGCTGGAGCTCGCGAACGATCCCCGGCACGTGCGCCGCGCCGACGACAGCCACGACGCGCTCTCCAGGGACTTCCCGAAGCCACGAAGCCATGTAGCCGTCCCGTTCGTCGATCAGCGGCCCCTTGACCCGCGGGAAGGCGCTCGAGAACTGCGTCAGCATGTCCTCCAGTTGTCCTTCTTCCTTGAGCTTCTCGATGTCGCTGGCCTCGATGCGTTGCTCCTCGAAGAGAGAGGCAAACACGGCGCCCAGCATCTGGATCTTGTCGAAGAAGCGGAGGTTGCCCCAGGTCCGCTTGAGGGTGATCTGCACGTCCCGATCGATCAGGTAGAGCTCCGCGCCGCTCTCCTCAGCGAGCTTCGCCGCGGCGAGCAGTTCGGCGCCTGGCTGTACGCCCAGCTCCTTGCCAATGCGTCGCTGGTAGGACGAGACCGCGAGAGACGCCAGCAAGAAGAGAATTTTCCCTTCTCGGATCACGCGGAAGATGTCCAAGTGCTTCCAGCGGTCGTCCTGCGTGAGGGCCTCGAAACGCTGCGCGCAGAGCTCGACGCACACGACATCCGGCTCCACCCCGCCGATGACCGCCTCCACATCCTCCACGCTGCGCTGCGAGACGTGCGCCGTACCGACCAGATAGAGCGTACGCGATCCATCTTCGATGACGGTCACGTTGGGGGGCAAAGACATCGGCAGACTCCCAGAGCGTTCGGGCAGACCTCGCAGTGGCGGAGGGTCAGGCATGGGAGATAGTCCGCAGCGGCCGCCGGGGCAAGGTGCCCTCGGTCGGGTGGGTACGCCTACCCGAACTGGACACAGCGTCGGCTGATGTTCCCGTACTCGAAGCCGGTCACCGGAAAGCGCACCGGGGCGCCCTCGGCTGCCGTCGCTGCCACCAGAATGGGCAGCCAGTGCTCCCAGGTCGGGTGGGCGAGGGTCGCGTCAGGCCCCACGCTCGCCGCCTGCGCAAGCGCATCAATGTCCCCCGCCTCCAGCGCCTCTGTCGCCCAGGCATCGAAGGCCGAGGCCCAGCCCGGCACGGGACTCCCGTCCGGCGCCAAGCGGCGCAAGTTGTGGACCAGGTTGCCCGACCCCAACAAGAGCACCCCCTCGTCGCGGAGCGACGCGAGGCGTTGCCCGATTCGGATGAGGTTGCTCGCCCCCTGGCGCGTCGGCAACGACACTTGAACGACCGGAACATCGGCGTCGGGAACGAGGTGGAGCAAGGGGACCCAGGCGCCGTGGTCCAAGGGCCTGTCGGCGGTCAGCACTTGGCTCCCGTCACTGCCGAGCAGGCCCACGATTTGTCGTCCCAGCTCGTCCGGCATGGGGGCGTCATAGCGCATGCGGTAGAGCTCGTCGGGAAACCCACGGAAGTCGTACATCAGCGCGTTGGACGAGCGGAAGCCCACCGACACAGGCGCGTCCTCCCAGTGGGCTGAGAGCACGACGATGGCACGGGGCCGCGGCATGGCGCTGGCCCACCGCCTCAGGTCTGCGCCCTTGACGAGATCCGTCGCGAGCGTGGGGGCACCGTGCCCGACGAAGGCAACGGGCATCCTGGCCGCGAGGGCTGGTCCTGTGTCGCGTGCCGCGTCGACGCTCGTCGCGCCGCCCTGCGGTAGCCCGCTGGCTCGCGGGCTGCAGCCCGGCACCGCGACACTGGCGGCGACGGCGGCGGTGGAGGCAAGGAACGAACGGCGGGAGAGGTGCACAGGAGCCATGGCGACAGAGGGCAGGGGTGAGCGGAGCGATGTGCAGGCGGCAAGCGCGAAGCCCGCCTCCCGTTCTGGAGGGAACCTCTCTCTTCTGCGCTTTACTCCTCACCCGCCTCCCGGGGGTCACCCCGCCGCCTCGCGGCCCGCACACCACGCGGTGCGCACGCCAGCTCCGTGTGGGAACCAGGACCTAGGCGACGCTGGCACGCGTGCGAGCGGCCTCGCAGGCCAAGGGGTCTCGAAAGGCAGCCGCGAGGCGGGTCAGCCCCTCTTCCAGCGAGACCCCTGGGCGCCAGCCGAGCTCTTGGGTGGCTCGGGCGTGACTGCCGACGAAGCGCTGGATATCGAAGGTGCGCTCTTGCGTGGGTTCCATGGAGGCGTGGGAGCCGGTGATGCGGCAGACCTGCGCAGCGAGGTCGGCGAGCGTCGTTGGGATCCCCGTGACGAGGTGGAGAGGAGGCGGTGCTGGCTCCCCCGAGGCGAGGCGTTGGGTAAGCGCAAGGAAGCCTCGAGTGACGTCATCGAGGTGTGTGAAGTCGAGGGTACGCGCACCGCCCTCGATCCGAAGCGCCTGTCCGAGGAGCGCCGCTCGGACAAAGGCGGGGACGACGCGGTCTGCGTGGTCTGCGACCGCGCCATAGACGTTGGAGAGCCGGAGGATGCAGGCGCGCAGCCCCTCCCGGCGCGCCTGGTCTATGAGCGCTTCGCCGGCGACCTTCGAGCGCCCGTAGACGTTGACTGGGCGCAGGGCGGCGGTCTCGGTGACCGGCAGCGTCTCGGCTTGCCCGTAGACCTCCCGGCTGCTTGCGAATACCACCCAGGGTGCGTCTGGTGCCTCAGCGGCGGCAGCCAGCACGTTGCGCACGCCCTCCACATTGGTCCGCCGACATGCCTCTGGGTCGCGCTCTGCCCACTGAATGCGGGAGACCGCCGCCAGATGCACGACCCCGTCCACGTCTGCCATGACCTGGCGCAAGCCATCTAGATCGCAGACATCCCCCCGAGCCTGCCCGGGGGCCCGCAGGTCCAGCGGGACCACGTCATCGCCACGTCCCGACAGGGCGGCCGTCAACGCCGTCCCGACCAAGCCGGAGGCCCCTGTGATCAAGATCCTCTGGTTCGCGGGACGGGCTCTATAGTTTCGCGTCATGGCGACGAGGTGGTTGCGCGATGGGCGCGCCGCGCCAGCAGGTGCCCAGCGAGCTGGGCTGCAAAGCCAGGGAGTGCAGTCATCGACGACAGCGACCCGTAGGTGCCGCACTCCGCTGCCGCTCTCGAGCTGGTCATGAGGCATGCTGCCGAGTAGAGCTTCTCGGTAATGAGTCGGCGACAGAGGACATCGTAGCGGGAGATGTAGGACGCCTCTCGAAACGCGCGATCCACAGGGAAGTGAGGGCACTTGTCCCGCACGGGCCTTTGTGACGCGGCGCAGTCTTCCACAAGCATCAGCCATCCAACGAAAGGAGGAGGCTGTTCTCCTAGAGCGCCCTCTCGGTAGGCCGTCCAGAGATCGCATGCTGTGCCGATGGCTTCTTCCGCACGGTTGTTGAAGTTGTTTCCAAAAGAAGGCCCCACGTGGCTCTTGAACTCCAGCGCCACCAGGAGTTCGTCGCCGTCGAAGACGAGCATGTCCCACAGCTTGGTCGGGCGAAAGTAGCCCGGCAACACCTGAAGCCGTCCGCGCTCTTCGACTCGTGCAGATGGCGAGCCGTGACGGCGGACGAGGTCCTGCATGAGCATGGAGAACCCATCCATGTTCTTGCCTGCGGTCACCCCGGCTCGTTCGCCTTGATCGAGTCTGCCAGAGTCGCTCTGCTTTCGGCGCGCCCCTTCGCGCGAGCGCCAAAAAAGACGGACGGCTTCCGCTGCCATGTTCTCCAAAGCGCTGAGGTCGACACTCATGCTTGCGTCCTCTGTCTCTCCAACCATTGCATCTCCTCCGGGCTGAGGCAGATGACCTTCGCCACAAGGTCGTCGATGTCACGCTGGCAGGGGTGTGTCGCGGCTTCTCGGAGGGCTGCGCGCAAAGGCGCGGAGACATCTTCCCAGTGGGGCAGGTGGAGACGACGCAGGTACTGCGCCTGGAAGCGCAGGTATCCTCCGCGCATGCGTGTCGAGTACGCCGAGATGACGAGCTGCAGGACGGAAGAACGGAGGACCGCTTGCAGTGCACGCAAGTCCCATGAACGAGACACGACGTAGTAGAGGTTGTGGTGGGGGTAGAGGGTCCCTCCTTCCCAGATGACATCGGCTTTCCCACGGATGTCAGGGATCAGCAGCTTGGGTGTAGCAGTCAGGGGCACGTGAATCTTGTCGATGGTCCGGTACCAACGGTCCGGAGTCTTCTTTGCACAATGGCGTTGAGACAAAGTCTCACGGTGTTCCTCTACGTAGCGTGCGAAGAGCGGATAGGAGGCTAGGGAGATGAGCTCGCCGTGCTCGTCATAGGGGTTGAGAACGCCCATCCCTCGCCACCGCAGCTGCCCGTCCACCAGGTCTTTCGTCATCACGAGCGGCAGTTTTCTGCCTTGTTCGACGTCCAAGACATCCCACGGGGCGATGAACACCCGATCCGCGCCGGTCGCCACACCGATGCCAACGCGGCATCCGACCTCTTCGAGAGAAGGGAAGTCGCCTTCAAGGCGCCGCAGGAGCGAGAGACCATCCCCTACGAAGAAGAGCCACGGTGCGCCGCGCTTCCCAGTGATGGAGTGCTCCGTGACGGGTGGTATTGCCCTCCTTGGGTCGGCGATGTCTCGGGCAAGCGCGGTCAACGTCTCGACATCCGTACGTTGTGTTCGGACCGCCCGGGTGGGGCCGGACGGCGCTCGTTGGACCAGCGCCACCCCAGGGTAGGCCGAGACCTGGGTCTGAAAGGCGTCGGCTTCCGAAAGGTCCACGTACGCCCGCAGGTGGTGGTGTTCGGCGATCAACGCCCTGAGCCGCTCGCCGTAGCGGTTCTTGGTCCAGCGATCGGCGCAGATGAATGCGACGCAAGCACCCTCCTGCAGGAGTTCCAGCGCCCTCTCCCAGAACGCTACGTAAAGGTCGGCACGATCGTACATGGTAGGGTAGCGATCGCGATAACGTCGTAGCAGTGCCTCGGGTACCCGCTCCAGCCGCACGTAGGGCGGGTTGCCCACGATCGTGTCTACTGCGTCTAGCTCGTTGCACAGCAGAAAGTCGTCGCACAAGAGCCAGTGCGTTAGCAGATCGTCTGCTGTGGTGCCCGAGAGGTTGGCTGCCAGGAGCTGCTCACGAAGACGCTGGCGGGTAGCACGAAAGGTCGCTCTGTGCAGTTCGACACCCCGCACACAGGGGCGGAGACACTTAGGGTCCCGCGCCGACTCAGGGTGCGCGCGCCACGACACCAAGAGGCGCCGCACCACAGCCTCCAAGAACTCCCCGCCGCCGAAGGATGGCTCGAGGATGCGGCGCTTCACCAGAGGCTGGTCGCTGGTGTAGCCGACCAAATCCAACATGAAGTCGACGACCTCGGCCTTCGTGTAGACCGCTCCCCGCTCTTCGACCCGATCCCCGTCAGCGAGTAGGTCGAGAGCAGCCCGCACATCGGCGCGCGGGTGTTGCGGGCTATCGCCGTCTAGCGCTGTCTCCAGCACGAGCTGCAACTGTTCTCCCCCGCGACTTGCTCGCAACTCGTGCACAGTGCCTCCCTGGACGCGAAACCCTCTACCCGCGCCCACCACCACCCTCCTCACAACTGGATCTGACGTCAACCCTGCGAACAGGTGTCCCGGGGTGCTTTGTGTCCCGTCAAGTGGTGCGTGAGGCTCGTACGTCTTGAGGCCAGGGTGGTCTCGACCCGCGGGGTGACCCTCTGGGCCGTGGGTTCGAGGCTGCAGCTGAGCCCTCACCCCGACCCGCTCCCACGGCACTCCTCAGAGGGGGTTGTCGCTTTGGCGAATTGCGCAAGACAGCGCACGCCCACCCTCACAACCCCTGCCGTGCTAGCGATACGCGCTGCATGGCCGGCTCGCTTCGCACTGCACCCATGGCGGCCAGCGCTGCATCGCGTGCAAGCATCGCAAGAGGTGTCGTAGGCGGGTCTGAGACGTCTGAGATTCGCCCCTCGTCCACCCTTGTCCCGATCCCCCGCGCCATGCTACACCCTGGCCTTTGGCCCGCCGGCGCATGGCGCTGTGGCGGGCGGCTCCCGCGCTTGGACCCAGGCAGCGCGCATGACCTTGATCGCCTCGCCCTTCGTGGCGGATCTCCTGACCTTCGGCGGCGCGAGCGCCCCAGCGGATGCGGAGGGAGGGTCCTTCGATCTCCTCTTGGAGGTGCCCCATGGCGCGACCTCCGCGGCGGACTACCACGCGATGGCGGACGCCATGGAGGGACCGCTCCCCGAGGGTCTGATCGACTTCTACTACGTCAACACGGACGTCGGGGCCTTTGAGGTCGCGGAGGCCATCGCGGCGAGGGTGGTGGCTGCGCTCCCGAGCCTCCGCGTAGCGCTGCTGCGCTGCCGCATCCCACGCACCTTCATCGACTGCAACCGCTGCATCGACGCGAGCGCCGAAGACTTCCGGGCAGGTGGCGTCGGGCCAGGGCTCATGCCTTGGGTGAAGACGGCGTCGGACCGTCGGGTGGCCGTTGAGCGCTACGACGCCTACCTCCGCACCCTGGACGCATTGACCGCGCGCCTCAGCCCCAGCGGCGCGATGCTCCTGGTGCACACCTATGCGCCGCGGACGGTGGACGTGCAGGTGGATGAGGAGGTGGTGCGGAATCTCCACGCCGCGTATGACGAGACCCGCTTCCAGACCTGGCCGCTGCGCCCGGAGGTGGACATCGTCTCCAAGAGCACCGAGGGTCTTGACCTCGCTCCGGCGGGCTGGGTCGAGGCGCTGCGTGACGCCCTCGCGCCCCTGCCCGTCGGAGAGAGCGCGACGTACAAGCTGCACCCGAGCACCGTGGCGTGGCGCCACGTCGAGCGCTTCCCTGGCCGCGTGCTCTGCGTCGAGGTGCGGCGTGACCTCCTCGTGGAGTTCTTCGCGCCCTTCGCGCCGATGGCTTGTGAGCCCGCTAAGGTCAGGGCCATCGCCCACCCCATGGCGGATGCCCTGCTCCCCTTCCTCCGAGCGGCCGCCGGGGCCGCCAACGGAACCTGACGCTCACGCTGAGGGCCTGCCCATGCGGATCCTGCACATCAGTCCCGAGCTGGCCCCTTTCGCCAAGACGGGGGGCTTGGCGGACGTGGTCGGCGCGCTCCCTCGGGCGTTGCGACGGGCAGGGCACGACTGCCGTGCCCTTGTGCCGCTCTACAGCCACGCGAAGCTGGATCGTAGCGCGCTGGAAGTTCTGGATGCTGACCTCGCGCTCGCCATCGGCGAGCGTGTGTACCGCGCGCGCTGGCTCCAATGGCGGGAAGACCCTACGATCACCTTTTTGGACTGCCCAGCGCTCTACCACCGCGGTGGGATCTACGGCAAAGACCCGGACGAGCACCACCGCTTCCTCGCCCTCTGCGAGGGCGCGTTTCAGGTGTGCTTACGCACCCAGTGGGCGCCGGATGTCCTGCATAGCCATGACTGGACGGCGGCGCTCGTGCCCCTCTTGCTGCGCACCCGTTACCGCCATCACCCGCTCTTCGCCAGCACGCGCACGCTCCTCTCCATCCACAACATCGGCTACCAGGGCAGCTTCGGTGCCGGCATGGTGCCTGACCTGGCGCTCCACGGGCAGGAGTACCTGTTGCACCAGGACTACCTGCGGCAGGGGCGCTTCAACTGGCTCCTGCACGGGGTGCTCTACGCTGACGGCATCTGCACCGTCAGCCCAACCTACGCGCAGGAGATTCAGACGCCGGAGTATGGCGTGGGCATGGATCCCTTCCTGCGCGCGCGGCGAAGCACGGTGGTCGGTATCCTCAACGGGGTAGATCACGGAGAGTGGTCTCCTGAGCACGATCCCCACCTTCCCTTTCGTTACAGCGTCGACGATCTCAGCGGGAAGGAGAAGAACAAGGAGGCCTTGCTCCGGGAGTGGGGGCTGCCCTACGTGCCTGGGGTTCCCCTCTTCGGGGTCGTGTCGCGCCTTGTCGGCCAGAAGGGATTCTCCTTGGTCCCGGACGCGCTGCACCCCCTCCTCGTGGAGGGCCGCGCCCAGCTCGTGGTGTTGGGCACAGGGGAGCCCCGCTTTGAAGCCCTCTTCGCGGACATGGAGCGGCGCTACCCACGCCAGGTGCGCTTCTACCGAGGGTTCTCCAACCCCTTGGCTCACCGCATTGAGGCCAGCGCCGACATCTTCCTCATGCCCTCCCGCTACGAGCCCTGCGGGCTGAATCAGATGTATAGCTTGCGCTACGGCACCGTCCCGATCGTCTATCGCACGGGAGGCCTGGCGGACAGCGTGCGGCCATGGAACCCGCACCTGCGCAGGGGGACGGGGTTCGTCTTCGAGCACCACGACGTCGCCGGGCTGCGATGGGCCGTCGAGAGCGCGGCGGCAACCTACAGCCACGGCGCGACCTGGAACCACCTCATGCGTCAAGGCATGCAGGAGGACAACGGCTGGGAGCGACGCGTCCCCCTTTATGAGCTGCTCTACCAACGCCTCCGGAGCTAACGTCATGCACGTCGTCCTCGTCGAGCCTCGCTTCCCGACCAACCAGCGCTTCTTTGTTCGTACCCTCAAGGAGGTCGGCGCCACGGTCACGGCCATCGGTGAGGGCTCGAAGTCCTCGCTGGACGATGACCTGCGGCGCTCGCTGACCCACTACGAAGAGGTTCGCAACGTCTGTGATGAGGGCGAGCTCCTGCGCGCCATCCGCTTCATCCAGCGGCACGCGCATGTCGACCGGATGGAGGCCACGGTGGAGGCGCACATCCTCGCCACCGCCAAGGTCCGTGAGGTCGCGGGCATCCCGGGCACCTCCTACCGGGCGACCTTCCTCTGCCGCGACAAGCCGGCCATGAAGGAGGCGCTGCGCCAGGCGGGCATCCCCTGTGCGCAGTCCCGCGCGGTCAGCTCCTCCGCGGAAGCACGCGCCTTTGCGGAAGAGGTGGGCTACCCGATCATCCTGAAGCCTCGGGACGGCGCAGGCTCAGCCGGCACCTACAAGATCACCTCCGATCGTGAGCTCGCGCAGGCGATCGCTGAGAGCCGCTTGGACCTCCCCGGCCGCTCGTTGGCTGCAGAGGAGTTCATGGAGGGACACGAGGGCTTCTACGACACCCTCACCTTTCAAGGGCGCGTGGTCCACGACTTCGTCTGCCACTACTACCCGAACGTGCTGGAGGCGATGCGCACGCGCTGGATCTCGCCCATGTTCCTCTGCACGAACCGCATCGACAGCGCACCCGCGTACCAGGACCTCCGCCGCTTCGGGCAGCGCGTGATCACGGCGCTGGGGCTGGAGACCACCGCCACGCACATGGAGTGGTTCTACGGTCCCAAAGGCCTCAAGTTCTCCGAGATCGGGTGCCGCCCCCCCGGCGTGCGCACGTGGGACCTCTACAACGTCGCCAACGACATGGATCTCTACCGCGAGTGGGCCCAGCTCCTCTGTTGGGGGCACCCGCGCCAGCGACCCTCCCGCCGGCTGGCGACGGGGCTCCTGGCGCTGCGGCCTGATCGCGATGGTCGTATCGTCGGCTACGAGGGCTGGGACGAGGTGTTGCGACGCGCGGGCCACAACGTGATCGACGCCCACCTGCCACCGCCCGGGACGCCGACCCAGGGAATCGAGGCAGGCTACATGGCCAACGCGTGGGTGCGCCTCAAGCACGAAGACTATGACGCACTCAGAGCCCTGATGGGGTGGGTCGGTGAGCGGGTGCAGGTGAGGGCGCGCTGATGAGTGTCGCGATTCAGCCGGCTCCGTCCGTCACCCTGCTCGGCCCGCAGACCATGTCCTTCGGCCAGCTTCGTGAGGCCATCGCCGGCCTGGAGGTCGAGGGTATGGTCGCGGTGATCACCGCCGGCTGGCAGGAGCAAGAGTGTGACGACCACGCCCTGCGAGACGCGATCGGGCTGCCCTCGGTCAACCTCGCCCTACACGCGCGCTCGGAGGAGGTAGCGGCGGAGGACCCCGAGCTATGGGCGGCGCTCAATGAGAAGCAGCGGCGCCTGCGCTTGCAGCAAGACTTCTACCGGATCCGCCTAGACGCCGTCGACGACGCGGCGCGCGCCATCGCCGTGCGGCACGTCGCCGAGGAGGTGCTCGCGGACGAACGTGCCATGACGGTCAGCCAGCTCCGCCACATCGATCAGGAGCACCTGCATCGATGTGTCGACGCACATGCCGACTTCGATGGGCAGTGGCGTCCCGTGGAGAGACCGGCGGTCGCTAAGCACCACGAGGAGCTCGTGGCGCGCGTTGCCGAGGCGGCCCTTGTCGTGATCGCCGGGGGTCACGTCGTGAGCCAGCTCAACCGAATCCGGCTCTTCGGGCTGCATCGTGTCCTGGAGAGCAAGCCCCTCATCGCATGGTCAGCGGGTGCGATGGCGCTAGCGGAACGAATCGTCCTCTTCCATGACGCGCCGCCCTTCGGAAAGAACATCGCCCAGGTCGTCGATGCCGGGTTGGGCCTGTGTCCTGGCGTGGTGGTGATGCCCCACCTGGACCAGCGCGTTCGGGTCACTGAAGCGGCCGGTATCGCGCGCTTCGCGCAGCGCATGGCCCCAGCCCGATGTCTCGGCTTCAACCCCGATGCGCGCGCGACCTTCCGTGGAGGGGCGCTCACCGAAGCAAGCGTCGACCGCCTGTGTCCATCCGGTGAGATCGAGCGGGGGTGGCGGCCATGAGCAGCGCGATCGCGACATGGGTGGCCGGCTCCAAGGACGCAGCCTCGCTGCGCGCCTTCCTGCGTACGCACACTTTCCCGCTGGTCGAAGGGCGCAACGTGACCTTCGTCTGGGTGGGACGGGCCGATGAGGTGCGGCTCCGCCACTGGATCTATGGTCTGGCCTCGTCGCAGCCGCTGGAACGGGTCGAGGGGACGGACCTCTGGTACCTGACCATGCAGCTCCCGCCCGCGTCGCGGGTCGAGTACAAGTTCGAGGTCCACATCGGGGGGAAGGCTGCGTGGGTGCGGGACCCGCTCAACCGACACCTTGCGCGGGATCCCTTTGGAGCCAACTCGGTGGCCCACGCCGAGGGCTATGAGGTCCCGCCGTGGATCCAGCACGACGAGGGCGCAGCGCGGGGCAGCTTTGACGCGGTCGAGGTCGAGAGTGGCCCCTTCGGTCGCCGCGAGGTCAAGGTCTACCTGCCCGCCCGCTTCCGCCGCTCGCGCAGCTACCCCTTGGCGATCGTCCACGACGGCGAGGACTACCTGCGCTACGCAGCGCTGGGTCCCATCCTCGACAACCTCATGTGGCGTCGTGAGATTCCCGACATGATCGTCGCGTTCACCTCCACCCAGCACCGTCTGGTGGAGTACGCCAACGACGAGCGCCACGCGCGCTTCCTGACGGAGGAGCTGGTGCCGCGGGTGGAGACGCTCTTTCCCGTCCGGCGGCAGCCCCAGAGCCGCTGCTTGATCGGCGCGAGTTTTGGCGCGGTCGCGAGCTTCTCGACGGCTTGTCGCTACCCAGGCTTCTATGGGCGACTGCTCCTCCAGTCGGGCTCCTTCGCGTTCACCGATATCGGCGATGAGAGCCCCCGCGGGCCGGTGTTCGAGCCGGTCGTACAGTTCATGAACGGCTACCGCGCTCAGCCGACAGCGATCAGCGAGCGGGTGTTCATGAGCTGCGGCATCTACGAGTCGCTGATCTACGAGAATCGCTCCCTGGTACCTTTGCTGGAGGGCACTGGGATGGCGGTCAGGTTTCGGGAAGCGCGCGACGGGCACAACTGGGAAAATTGGCGCGATCGCTTGCGTGAAGGCCTCAGTTGGCTCTTCCCTGGACCCTTCCTGATGGTGTACGACTAGACACGTGGATACGTGGACGCCACCCCGGTCGTCGACGCGAAGCCTCGAGCCCTCCTGCAGCGAAGGAGACCCCCTCGGGACGGAGCGCTGGCGAGCCACGGGGCGAACCCAAGGCCTCACCCATGGCGAAGAAAGTGCGCGCGACGCGGAAGGCGGAACCCGCCTCCCCGACTGAGACGACCCCTCCTCCTCTGACGGATGGCACGCGACGCATCGGACTCTCCCTGGGAGCCGACCTCTGCTGGCCCCTCTGTTACGAGGGCATCCTGCGGGAGCTGAACCCTACCTTCGTCCTCGGCGGTGAGCGCGTGAAGGTTGAGGTGGAGCGGGTGGCGGTTACGCCCTACCGTCTCTCGGATCCCTGCCCCTACGACGTGGTGCTGGACCGCCTGACGCACTGGTACAAGCCACGGCGGGAGTGGATCAAGAAGGCCATCCTCATGGATGGCCTCTACGTGTTCAATAACCCCTGGTCGCTCCAGTCGATGGAGAAGCACACGACCTACGCCGCCATGACTCATCTCGGCCTGCCGGTGCCTGACACCGCCATGGTGCCGCCCAAGGCTTACGAGCCGGCTGAGGACCTGCGTGTCACCCTGCAGCGCTACGCACGCCTCTTCGATCTGGGCGCGCTCGGTGAGGAGATGGGCTTTCCCCTCTTCATGAAGCCCTACGATGGAGGGGCTTGGAAGGGTGTGTCGTACGTCCCGGACGCGCAGGCGCTGCGTGCACGCTACGAAGAGTCGGGGACGCAGCTCATGCACCTGCAGAAGGCCGTCGCGCCCTTTGAGCAATTCGTACGCTGTATCGGGTTGGGGCCGCAGACCACCATCGTGCGCTATGACCCCGACGCACCCCTGCACAACCGCTACTGCATCGGGCGCGACGGCATCACGGCGGAGGACGAAGCGCTCCTTCAAGAGATGACCCTCACCATCAACACCTTCTTCGGCTGGGACTTCAACTCCTGTGAATCCTTGCTGCAGCAGGGGGTGTGGCACCCCATCGACTTCGCCAACGCCTGTCCTGACTCCCAAGTCACCTCCCTGCACTACCACTTCCCGTGGCTCGTGCTGGCCAACCTGCGCTGGTCGCTCTTCTGCGCGGTGACCCGTCGCCCAATGCGCCGCACCCTGGACTGGGAGCCCTACTACGCCATCGCGGCACAGCGCGACCTGCCCTTCCGAGAGAAGCTCCGCGCCTACGCAGCCATCGCGCGCGAGCGTCTGGACGCGGCGCGCTTTGAGGAGTTCTGCGCAGAGCACCTTGGCGACCTCGAGGAGATCGCTTGGCAATTCTTCGGCAGCGAAGCGGCCAAGGACGCCATCCGCCAGAAGGTCGCGTCGCTCTACCCAGCTCACGAGATCGAACCCTTCACTGAGCTCTTCTGGCAGCGCGTGCAGGCGTGGCGCCAGGACAACCCTCCCGCCTCCAGAGGTCCGCGTTGATGGCAGGTTCCGACAAGATCGTAGAGCGCTGGTACACGGAGCGCTTGCAGCGCGAAGTCACCTTCGTTCGGTGGGGTCACTTCGGGCAGCCGCTCTTGCTCTTCCCGACCGCCGGCGGTGACGCCGAGGAGGTCGAGCGGATGTGGCTGGTGCGCTCGCTTATGCCGCTCATCGAGGCGGGCCTGCTGAAGGTCTACTCTTGCGACAGCGTGGCGGGCCGCGCGTTGGTCGCCCAAGAAGGCAGCCCGCAGCACCGCATGTGGCTGCAGGATCAGTACCACCGCTATGTGCGCCATGAGGTCGTCCCCGCCATCCATGAAGACTGCGGTGGCCAGCGCCTTCCTATCTGGACCGCCGGGGCGTCGATCGGTGCCTTCCATGCAGTGGCCACCCTCTGCCGCTTCCCCGACGTCTTCACGAAGGCGATCGGGATGAGTGGGAGCTACAACTTGCTGCGTTTCTTCGGCGTCGGCCCTGAGGCCATGACCGATCACTTCTTCGTGTCCTCCCCAATTCACTTCCTCCCGACCCTGGGAGGGCCCCACCTCGATCTCCTGCGCAAGCGCTTCGTCCTCCTGATGTTGGGCGAGGGGCGCGCTGAGAACTTGGCGGAGTCGTGGGCCATGGCGAACGCGTTGGGCCGCCGTGGGGTGCCCAACTACGTCGACTCGTGGGGCCCTGACTGGCACCACGACTGGCCGAGCTGGCGGGTGATGTTGCCGAAGACCTTGACCGCATGGACACAGAGGGGGTGAAGGGCATGAGCTCGCGCGCGCACAAAGAGCCAGAAGAACACCAGCGCGGCGCAAAACACCGCGAGTTCATGCAAGCCCTCTTGGGAGACCTCCAGGCCCTGGAGCAGATGCTGGAGGACGGTCTCTTCGAGAGCGGCGTTCAGCGGATCGGCGCCGAGCAGGAGGCCTTCCTCGTGGATGCGGCGTGGGCGCCGACGCGGGGAATCTTCCCCCTCCTGGACAAGCTCCAGGACCCGCACTTCACCACCGAGCTGGCCCAGTTTCAGATCGAGTGCAACTGCGACCCACAGCCCCTCGCCGGCGACGGGATCGCTCGTCTCCACACCCAGCTCGATGACCTCTTGGACCGCGCCCGCGCCGCCGCGCGCGAGCTGGACATGCACGTGGTCCTCATGGGCATCCTGCCCACGCTCCGCAAAGCCGACCTCAGCTTGGACAGCATGGTCCCGAACCAGCGCTTCCGCACCCTCAACCGCATCTTCACCGACCTGCGCGGGGGCACCTTCAGCCTGTCCATCAAGGGCCTCGATGAGCTCCAGCTCGACCATGACTCCGTCATGTTTGAGGCATGCAACTCGAGCTTCCAAGCCCACCTGCAGGTCGACCCACAGGACTTCGCGCGCATGTACAACATCGCGCAGGTCGTCGCTGGACCCTTGATGTCCATCTCGGCCAACTCGCCCATCGCCTTCGGCCGCCGCCTATGGGCGGAGACCCGCATCGGCTTGTTCCGCCAGGCCATCGACACGCGCAAGACCCAGCACAGGGACACCGAGGCCCGCGTCAGCTTCGGAACGCGGTGGGTGCGCTCCTCCATCACGGAGATCTACCGTGAGGACATCGCGCGCTTCCGTGCGCTCGTCGGCATGGACACGGATGAAGACCCGCTCGCGGTGCTGGAGGCAGGCGGAATCCCGCAGCTCAAGGCGCTGCGCATGCACACTGGGACGATCTATCGGTGGAATCGGCCCTGCTTCGGAACGGTCGACGGCAAGCCCCACCTCCGCATTGAGAATCGAATCATGCCCTCCGGGCCGAGCGTCCTCGATCAGATCGCGAACAGCGCGCTCTGGTTCGGTCTGATGAACGCCTTCGCCGCTGTGGAGGAGGACATCACGCGACGCATCGACTTCGACCAAGCCGGCGCCAACTTCTACACCGCGGCGCGCGAAGGGCTCGGCTCGCACTTCGAGTGGCTTGATGGCCAGGAGATCTCCGCGCAGCGGCTCCTGCTCGACACGCTCTTGCCCCTCGCCGAGAGCGGCTTGAAACGGGCGGGCGTCGAGCCCCAGCTCGCGCAGCGCTACCTCGGCGTCGTCGACGAGCGCGCGCGTACGGGCCGCACGGGCGCCAACTGGCAGTTCCGTTCGTGGAACTCGCTCCGCACGCGAAGCACCCCGGGCGAGCGCGCCAGCGCGCTGGTCGCCGCCACCGCCCTTCGGCAGCTCACTGGACGCCCCGTAGCGCAGTGGGAGCGCGCACGGCTCGATGAGGCGTACGCCGCGTCCCACATCTACAAGCGGGTCGAACACTTCATGCGCACCGATCTCTTCACCGTCTCCCCAGACGACCCCATCGAGATCCTGGCCAATCTCATGGTCTGGGAGCGAATCACCTACATCCCTGTCGAGGACGACAACCACCAGCTGCTGGGCTTGGTCACGTACCGTGAGGTCATCGCCGCGCTGGCGCGACGGCGCCGTGGCACTGCCCCGCAGTCCGTGGAAGACATCATGGTCCCCGCAGAGAAGCTCCACACCGTCGAGCCCGATACCCCCATCGAAGAGTCGCTCCGCAAGATGCTGCGCTTCCGAATCGGCTGCCTGCCCGTGGTGCAGGACGGGCGCTTGGTCGGCCTCGTCACCGAGGAGGAGTTCGTCGGCGTCGCGAGCAAGCTGCTCGGCTCCGTCGAGGAGGGAGAGGGGTCTGCGTCAGAGTGAAGGCGAGGGATCTCGCGCTCCCTTCACCTGCGCTCGTTCAGCACCAGAACCATGCGCACATGGCTGCCGATGCCTTCGATCTCGAAGGGAGCCGACGCGACGCGCCAACCACAGGCTTCGTAGAAGGGGATCGCGCTGCTGCGGGCGTTGCACCACAGAATCCGTGGCGCCCGCTCTGCAGGCTGGTCGAGAATCCAAGCTGATACGCCTGCCAAGAGCCGACGGCCCCAGCCGCGGCCCTGCTGGCCGCCAGCAGTCGCCATACCGCGGAGCTGCCAGGCGGGTTGGCCATCCCAGGTGCTCGCGAGGAGCGTCAGGCATGTGAGCGGTGTCGCGGAGGTCCCTACCTCCTCCTCCCCGCCCTCGATGAGCGCGAAGTGGTGGGTGCCCTCGTCGCTGTCTCCCCCAAAGGAGGCTGTCTCCCGTGCTCGTCCAGGGCGCAGGACGGCCCACCGGAGATCGAGGATACGCTCGACGGGGACTTCCTCTACCCGCCATGTCCTCGCCCCCTCAGCCACGGCAGTCCTCGGCTTGCGCCATGCGGGAGGCGAACGCGGGCGAGAGGCTGGTCAGCAGCAACTCGCGCAGGAGCGGGCTGCGGACGAAGAGCTCGTCCGCTTCTCCGGCGTCGCCAAAGGCCGTAGGCTTCGGGTCCCACGCCTCCATGACCGAGACCAGCTTGGCCAACTGGAGCAGATCAGCGCCCGCGAGGAGGCCTGCGCGCCACCCGCACGCGACGATCGCCGCATCGAAGGCCTCCACCTCTGAGGCGAGCGTGTCGGGATGCAGGCTCTGAACCACCGCCTCGGCCGCGTCCGCGAAGCCCCGCCCCGAAAAACACCCGGCCAGCGCTTCGGCCCAGGGTCCGCCCTCCCCACGCCCAGTGGCCCGCTCCCACAGCGAGCGCCACAGCGCGACGCGTTCGGTGGGTTCCATGGCCAGGTAGGCGCGCAGCCCAGGCTGCGCACGGTACGCAGACTCGACCAGCACGTATCCGACTTCAGCCCGGGTCAGCATGGGCAGAACGTCCTGTCGGATGGCGATGACCCAGCCTTGGGGTGTCAGCATGGGCCCAGAGGGGGAGCCCTCCTGCACGCGGAGGAGCGGCCAGTTCGCCATCCCTACCTTGGCTCGGACCGCCTGCCACGAGCGCCCGAGAGGGCTGTGCAACGAGACCAGCATGGCCCCCTCGGGGAGGTGGGAGGTGGCGGCGCGCTGCCGGTCGAGCGCTCCCGCCAGTCCCTCGACGACCTGCCACCAGGGCAACCAGCGGCCTGGCAGGTCGTGGGTAGTGGGCGAGAGATCCAACATCAGCAGAGGAGGGCGCTCCAGCTCCTTCCGAGCTTTACGCAAGGCGTCCCGAAGCGGCGCCTCGGTCGTGCGGATGATCTGGGCGAGCGAGAGCACGGTCCACGCCCGCCTGGCGTCGTCGTCCCACCAGCGCTGCGCGACCTCTAGGGCAGGCGCGACAAAGGGAGGGCCGTACGCGATGGCGTCCCGGCGCAAGGTCTCCTCCGGCACCGGCCACCAACCCGCCTCATCCCCCCAACGCAGGAGGGCCGCGATCACCTCTGCGTCAGGCTGCACGTGATAGGCCTCCAGCCAGGCACCTGCCGCTCCTTCTGCGTCAGCGAGGTGATGTTCGCGCACAGCCGCGAGCTGGCGGAGCGCGTGAGCCCGTTCCTCGGCGCTCCCCTCGCTGGCAGCGGCGTCCCAGTAGGCCTCCAGGGCGCTGAAGTCCCCTGCAGCCTGGTAGGCTGAGACCAAGGCGCGCTTGGCCTCAGCCAGATCGGGGCGCAGGGTCAACGCCATCTCCAGGGCCTCAATGGCCTCGGGGAGCCGGTCGGCCTTGCGCGCCAGGAGCTGGCCCCGGGCGGACCACAGGGCCGCCGCCTCCTCCGGCTGCGGACGCTCCGCGAGCAGCTCTTCGATGAGCGCGGCGCCCCGGAGGACATCGCCGCGCTGGACGAAGTAGCGCAGCACGTGCGGCAAGCTCTCCTTCTCCGAGAGCCCATGCTCGTAGGCGAGCGCATAACAGGCGTAGGCCAGCGACTGGTTCCTGCCGCCCGCCGCCACGAGCCGCGTCGCGAGGCGGAACGCCACCCGCGCGCGGCTCTCAGCCTCCTCACCAAAGACCAGCGCTTGGAGCAACCAGCCGCGCTCTTGCCAGGCATCGCCAGGCAGCGGATCGGTGAGCGCGAGGCGCGTGAGCAGCGCCCCATGGCGCGGCAGCCGATCCGCCAAGAGCCGCAGCCGCGCGCCTTGCGTGGCGGTGTCCTCAGCGTCGTCGGCCCAGTCCATGGCCAACGCACGCAGAGCTCGCTCGTCAGCGCCGCTCAGCGCCAGGCGCTCCTCAACGAGAGCGGAGACGCGTGCCGACCATGTGGGCTCGTCCGAGGAGCGGGTGGCTCCCCGTCGGAAGCGGCACCACGCGGCGAAGGCGCCCGCCATGCCCCGAGGGTCGAGGTGCTGGAGCGCCGCCTCCGCCTCGGGCGCGAGCGCCGGTGCGTGGGCCAGCGCGGGCTCCAAGAGCGCGATCCACCGCGCCTTCTCCTGCTCTACCGCACCCGGTCCCCACGGCGCCTCAGGTCTGCGCGCGTCGATGGCCCGGAGCCTCGCGACCACAGCGTCCTGCATGCGCCCTTGTGCCCGCCACAACTCCGCGAGGGCTTCCCAGGCCGGCGCAAAGCCAGGAGCTTCCGCTGCGGCGCGGGCTACCAGTGCCGTCGCCTCCGCGGCCGCCAGGTCTCGTGCTTGCTCGCAGAGCGCTCTGGCTGAGGGGAGCGCCTCGTCCAGGTGATGAGCGCGGAGGGGGGTCGTCTCAAAGGCCGTCGAGCCGCGCCGACCCAGCCGCTTCAGGGCGTCTTTGGCCTCCTCGTTGTCGGGGTCCGCCATGCGAGCCTGGCGGTATGCGGCCACCACGTCTTGATCGTTCGCGTCCAGACCCAAGAGCAGGCGCGCGATGTGGCACCAGCCCCACGCGGCGATCGTGGGAGGCTCTTCGGTGAGCACCACCTTCCGCCAAGCGATGTACCCGAGGACATCCCCCTCCGCGGCGGCCAGCTCCGCAAGCACGGCAGCGACACGGGTGGAGGCCGCAGCGCCAAGCCCCTCGACGGCCCTCAGCTCACCTAGGGTGCGCTCGACGTAAGGGGCACGCCCAATCTCCAGCCGCGAGGTTGCCTGCAGCCAGTGCAGCGCGAGCGCGCGGTGGTGGGGAACCCAGGGAGCAAGGGAGGCGTGCGCCTCGCGGGCCTCCTCCTCGTCGAGGAGCAGCCACGCGCTCAGCGCCGCGTCGATGTGCGTGCTGTCCGCCTCGCTGAGGGCGAGCGCCAGGTCCACCACCTGCTGCGGGAGGAAGCTCGATGACGCGACCCACGCTGACCCCAGCGCGACCAACGCCTGGCGCTCGTCCGCTGGCGAGCGCTGCCACGCGTCCTGCCACGCCGCGCGCGCGGCTCCTGGCGCGAACGCTGCCAGGGTCTCCAGAAGCTGCGCACGGGTGGCCATCGGCAGGCTCTCGTCCTCAAAGAGCAGCGCCGCTGCGCGCTCCACCCACGCGCCCTGCCCATCGCGGCGAGCCGTGTCGACGAGCTCCAGGACCATCGCGCGGCCTCGCTGACCGCCGTGGCGTCGCGCCTCGCAATACATCCACTCCAGCCGCCCAGGGCCAGGAGGCCACAGGTCGCCGATCGCCTCAAGCGTCGCTTCGGCGCCCGAGGGGAATCCGGCGTCCTGGAGCAGGGCATAGGCGCCCGGTGCGTCGGCGAGCCCGCTCAATAGCTCGTCGGCCAGCGTGACGCGCATCCGCGCACCCTCGGGCGTGGCCGGGTCGGGCTCCCTCTCCAGGCAGCGCTGCAGGTGCTCGCGGAGGGCGGCTCCGCACGCTTCGGAGCGCTGACGCTCCCACCACGTCTGCTCGTCCTCGGGGGAGAGCTGCAACACCCGCCGGGCGCTCGCCATCGTGTCCAACAAGGTGTCGTCGACGTCGCGCCACCGAGCGACCGCGAGGGCCTCGCTCCATAGAAGAGCGGCCTCGTCTCCCTGCGCAGCGCCTGCCGCGGCGCGCAGGAGCAGGAGGATGCGGTCAGCGTCCTCGTGGGAGCGTCGCGCCAACCTTGAGAGGGCTCCACCAGCCGCTGCGGCTGCACGCGGCTCGAAGAGGAGCGGCAGCAAGAGAGCGACGCGCCGCTCCCAGGAGATGCGCTCGCCGAGCGAGTCGAGGAGCGCCAGCACCCCCTCGGGTCCGTCTTCAAGGCCGAAGCCGGCCTCAAGGAGCGGTGCGATGATGTCGCAAGCGTCTTGGGACCACCGATCGAGCAGGGCTTCGTAAGCATCGGCGTCCCCTTCACGCCAACGGAGGAAGAGCCAAAGATCACCCTCGTCACGCCACCCTCGCTCCGATGCTTCCGTCTGGAGCGCTCGCAGCAGGGCCGCACGCTCCCCATGACCCCACGCCAGCGCCTGCAGGCGGGCGGTCTCGATTCTGTCGTTGTCCCCACGGGCGCGCAGCAGCCTCAGCGCAGCAGCATGGTCCGGTACGTAGGCGAGCAGGCAGCAGGCCACCATCGCCTGGGCCTCCTCGTCCTGCAGGACCTCGTCGGCGAAACGCAGCATCCGCTCCAAGCCATCATGCCGCGCGCTGGGCGGGAGCGCAGCACTCTGCCACAGGTACGCTGCCCACAGGGACCAAGCGCGGTCGCGTCCCACCCCAAAACGCTCCAGAATAGGCCAAGCCTCGTGCAGGGCGCTGGGCTCCACGGCCGAAGCGAGCGCGAGGGCCCACGCGCGATGGGAATCCTCCAGAGGGTCCGCCCAGACAGCCGCGCAGAGGCGCAAGCAGCGGCGGCGTTCTCCCTCGTCGTCGGTCGTCATCGCCCGCAGCTCCAAGAAATGCGCGTAGGGAGACCACGACTCATGGAGCGCAGCGAGGGAGGCTGCCGCCTCCAAGAGCGCCTCGCTGGTGGGGGTCATCAGGGACCAGAGCCGCAGCAAGCGCCACCTGCACGCGACGCCTTCTCCGTCGAGCGCGGCGTAGAGGGTCTCCCATGGCAACGCAGCAGAGGCCTCACTCAGCGAGCTGGTCAGCGCTGAACCCAGGTAGGCCACCGCTAGGTCCGGAGGCCCCAGGTGCAGGAGCGCCGGCCACCACTGGGCGATCGACGCGAGGCGAGGGCTGCCTCCGCCTTCCTCAACGGCGCGGCGCCACACGCTCCGCGCCGTCGCGCGCGCCGGGTCGTCCTCGTCGAGCCACCGGCCGAGCAGCGGTCGTAGCCCATCGGCGACTTCGCTGGGCGTGCGTGCGAGCTCCAGGAGCCTGTCGCGACCGCCTCCCACGTCGAGCGAAGGGGCAGCAGCCGTCCACGCTGAGGTCGCTGAGGGCTCGACAGCCTCGAGCGCGCGCTGCGCTTCCCGCACTAGCCCGGGGTCGGTCGCCCACCGAAAGGTCCGGGTCAGCCACGCGGTGTAGGGCGCCCCCCCCACCGAGCGCGCCGCGTCCAACGCCTCGCGCAGGAGGGAATCCTCCCATGCGACAAGGTGGCCGTGTTGCTCCCAAAGGCGAAGCGCCTCGACGGGGTCAGCGGCGACCGCTCGACGTGCAAGCGCGCGGATGCAGGAAGCTCGCTCGGTGGCCTCCACCGCGGGTGAGCGGCTCAGCCACTCCCACGCGGCCCGCTGGGCCCCTTCCTCCCCAGCTTCGGTGGCGTGCTCCAGAAGCCGCCGCCACAGCGCAGGTGCCGTATCGCCCTCCCCGATCAGCGCCCAGGTCGCCGTGAGTGCGCGCTCGTGATCGCCCAGCGTGTGGGCGAGCGCAGCCGCTCGCTCCCACAGGGCTCGGGACTCCGCGCCTGCGGTCGTCGTCTCTCGTGCGTGCGCCATCAGCAGGTCGAGCGCCGCGTCGCTCCGCCCTGCGCGCTCGTGCAGGTCGATGAGGCGACCGCGCCAGAGATCCTCGGCTACACCAGCGCCCAACAGCTCCTGCGCAAGGGGCAGCAGCGCCTCGTGCGCGCTCGCCTCCCACAGCGCCTCGGCGACGTAAGGCAGGCGCAGCGCGCGCTCGTGCGCCGGGAGCCCCTCCCACAAGACGAGCGGGATCAGGCGCGCGACGGCGTCCTGTGGCGCTGCCCGAAGCAAGAGCCACGCGAGGAGGTGATCCTCGGGGTGCTCCGCGAGCAGCGTTCGGACTTCCTCGACGACGCTCTCCCGCTCACCCATCGCGAACGCGCGGACCATCGCGCTCTCCAAGAAAAGCAGGTCACGCCCCGCTCCTTCGGCCTCTCGCTCCAGGCGACGCCTGAGGAAGTGGCGCAGCGCGGTCCAATCCTCTGACCCTCGGAGCAGCGCAGCCACGCGCTGCGCGCACTCCTGCTCTGCGTCACCGAGCTCCCAGAGCTGCTCCCAGGCGAGCACCGCCCGCCGCACGTCGCGGAGCTGTTCTCCTGCGATGGTGGCCGCTCGCCCTGTCCGCTCCAGCCGCTCCTGGGGATCCCAGGTCGCTGGGACGCTGGCCAGCAGCGCCTCATAGAGTGCGCGGAACTCACCCCGCTCCGTCCAGCGCTGGGAGAGCTGCGCCAACGCCTCGTCGTGACCGGGATCCATGCGCAGCAGCGCAGCCCAGGCTTCTTCCGCTGCGCTAGCGTCCCGGAGGCGGTCGCGGTAGATGCGCGCGAGATCCTGCAGCAAGGGCTGCGCCGCGGTGGACGTGGCCCACTCCGCTTCCGTCAAGGTGCGCGCCGTGTAGGCCGCCAGGTCCCTCCATCGCCCCTCGCGGGCAAGCCGTTGGGCGACCGGTCTATAATCGTCCGGATGACGGGCGTGGCCGAGCGTGAGCGCCACCCCCTCCAGGAGACGCACACGAGGCCGCGTCGTTGTGGCCAGGTTGTCGTCACTGCAAGGCTCTGTCGCTCCGTCAACGGACGCGACACCGTCCTCGGGGGAGGCTGCGGCAGCTCTTGGCTGGGGCGGCGCCGCCTCGTCCGACGACGCTTCGCTGAGGGACCCTCGTTCTACTTCTGGTACTGACACGACATCGTACGTCGTCCCTTGGGTTGGCTCTGGTTCCAGGGTTGGCTCTTGCTCCAGGGTTGGCTCTTGCTCCAGGGTTGGCTCTTGCTCCAGGGTTGGCTCTTGCTCCAGGGTTGGCTCTTGCTCCAGGGTTGGCTCTGGTCCCAGGGTTGGCTCTGGCTCCAGGGTTGGCTCAGATTCTTGGTCCGCCTCTGTCAGGGGGGAGAAGGCCGATTCGTCTCCGTCCGGCTGCGGCTCCTCGGCCTTCGGCTGGTGATCCACTTCGAGAAAGGAGTCGAATTCTGCGTCCGTGTCTTCTGCGGGCTCGGGAGAGGGTGCGGCTTGTGGTGGGGGCTCGGGTGGAGGTTCGGTCGCGGACGCTGGAGCGGTCTCCGGTGCTACGTCATTGAGGTCGGTTGGGTCGTCCGGGTCGTCCGGAGCGTCTCCTCGGTCGAGGTCTTCCTTGTAGGGGGTGTCCAGGGATGTCTGTCCTGCGAGCGCGTGGTCGAGCGCTGCGGCTGCTGGCGGGGGGGTCTGCTGGGCTGGTCCGCCGACCATGGCGTCGATGGTGTCATCCAGGAAGTTCTCGTCAGCGAAGAGGTCATCCACGACATCGCCTGACCCGCCGGGCAAGGAGTGCTCTTCGGTGTGGAGGAGGGCGGGCGCTGCGGGGTCGCCGTCCCTGAGCTTGGTCGCGTCGAGCGCCGCGCCGGGTGCGTCGGGTGAGGGCAGGTCCAGCAGCTCTTCTCCGAGGATGTCATCCTCTGCGAGCACCTGCTCACCGAGGATGTCGTCCTCGTCCAACACGAAGAGTTCTCCGCTGGCGTCGTCCTCGACGGGAGCGGCTGGAGCGGGGGCGTCGAGGGTCAGCTTGCGAAAGGAAGAGCGCTTCTCTCCGCTCATGGTGCACTCCGGGGGGGTGAGGGATCCGCGCCGGGGGTCGGACGCCCTGTTCTACACGATCGGCGCGGCAGATTCCTAGCATCCCCGCTCGCTCTAGGGGTTGGTGCTGAGGTGGAGGGGACGAACGGCGCTGGACGGAGGGATCGCACGCTGCGTGCGGCCCTAGGTCGGAGAGGGCTGGTATCTGGTACGCGCCGAACCTAGACCTGAGTCGGGCAGGGGCGGTGCTTTCGGCGTCTGCCGCTGAGCTGGCGAGCGCAGGGTTGTCAGGGGAGGCGGGACGCGAGGAAGGAGCCAGGGTTCTGGGGTGTTGCTTTGGGCGTGTAAGGGGAGCGTATTGTCGGGAGGAGCAGGTGGCTACCAAGAGAAGCGGGGCGACTGGGTACTGGGAGCAGACGCGGGATTTCGCCAACAGCTTGGTGCTGACCGCGCCTCTCTTCGTGTTCTACCAGGTGGGGATCCTCTTCACTTCCGGTTGGATGAACGGGGCCGACTTCTTCAGCCACAGGCTGATCGGTATGCTGGGCGGGAACGTCGGGGTGTACACGATGATCAACCTGGCGATCTTGGCGACCTTTGGCTTCCTTTACATCAGGCTGCGTTCGGAGCGTGCGTTGACGAGGGATACGGCGCTCTGGTTGGTCGTCGAGTCGACCGTCTACGCGATCCTCTTGGGTGTGCTGGTGGTACAGGGCCTCCTCGCGCTCGGGTTCTCCCCACCTCTGTCGGCCTCGGTGGTGGCTGCTGCAGGTGGCGCGCCGCACGAGATGGGGGTGTTTGATGCGATCGTGCTGAGCGTTGGGGCGGGCACGTATGAGGAGCTGGTGTTTCGGGTGTTCCTGTTGGGGGGCCTGTTGTGGCTGCTGCTCCGATGGGGGGCGCGTCCGTGGGTCGCGGGGCTCAGCGCGCTCATCCTCTCCAGCCTGGTGTTTTCGGCGGCCCACTACGTTCCTTTCGGCATGGACCCGTGGGAGCTTTGGAGCTTTGCCTTCCGTTTTGCGATGGGCATCGCGTTCGGGCTGCTGTATTGGCTTCGCGGTTTTGCCGTGGCGGTGTACACGCACACCATCTACGATATTCTGATCTTGGTCCCGCGGGCGCTGGTAGGGGGGTAGGTTGCCGTCTTGGTTCTTGCTTACGGTTGACGAGTGGATCTTCCTGGGGATGCTGCTCTTTTTGGTGTTCGGGATCGGCTACTGGCCGAGGATCGCGCGCCGCATTGGTGGTGCGTCCTGACCTGGAGAGGGTGCTGCCAGCCGAGGTGGATGCAGCGCTTGGGGGCCATCACCCCCGATCTCTCCTAGGGCTTGGTGCGGGTATCGATCCAGTACTGGGCGGCGGTGCGCAGGTGTTCGTGGAGGTCGCCCGCGTTGCGCAGCCGCTGCAGCTCGATGAGTCCTAGGGTCGGCAGGATGCGCAAGGAGATGCCGGTTGGTGTGTAGGGGTTCGAGGCGAGGGCGTAGCGGATCTCTCGCCGGCGGAACCACCTCGGCTCACGGGTCACCTGGACCAGCACCGCGGGTGGGCAGGGGCGGCGTGTGATGATCTGCATGATGTGCTGGGGCTGTACCCGCGGGTTGGCGCAGAGTCTCTCGATCACCATGGGATCGTCATCGTGGAGGAGGCGCTCTAAGTGCTTGGGTGACCAGCCCGCGGCGAGCGCGCGTCGTTCGCCCAGGCTCATGGAGTCCGGTCGTTTGCTCTGCCCGAGGCGCGCCTGTGCGGAGGGGATCCTGGCGGGGGCTGGGTCGAGCAGGAAGTGCGACAGGCCGCCCATGCCGTGGGTTCGGGCGTGCAGATCGATGGCTTCGACAGCCAAGGCAACGGGGGGGTCCTCGTGCGTCTCGATCAGCTCTACGGTGGAGAGGATGATCTCTTCGGCTTGGCTGTCGCCACGGTTGCACCGCTGCAACAACGCCTCGATGTGCTCGGCAGCGGTCTGGGCGGGCACGGTCAAGAGGTGGCGTCGGACCTGGTTGCGCCGGAAGCCTGGCTCGACGACGGAGAGTACGCGTCGCTCGAAGGTGCTGAGGTCGAACTGGTCGCCGTAGTCACTCTCCTCCATCCTCGTCCTCACGCTCGACCGGGGGGGCCCCTGTCTCTTCTACCTCAGCGCTTGGGTCTTGGGCGCTCCCTATCCAGCATGCTGGCAATACGAGCGCTTCCCCTTGGATGATCTCCGTCTCCCAGCGCAGGCGGCTCGGGGAGATGCCGTCCGGTGGCAGGAAGACGGCTGCGAAGCGGGTCTGCTGGCCGGGCTGCACGGCGAGGTCGGCTGTCCGGCGCCGAAGGTCTTGGAACGCCACCTCAATGCTCTGATCACCGCGGATGGCGTGCAGCTCGGGCAGCGAGAGGGTGCCGCCCGCTGGCAGGGTGCGTTCGAGGAGCGTCCTTCCGTCGGGAGCCACCATGCGCACCCTCACCTCGATGCGACGCCATGCGACCTCGTCATTGTTGCGTACGAAGCCCTCCAGCAGGAGCAGGCTGCGGTCGTCTGCGGGCCGGACGACGACGGCCCGCTCGTCGCGGATGGCGAGCGCCTCAGGCGTGCGAGCCTCAGGGGGGGTTGGCGTCGAGGGGCCACCGCGGTGGTCGATGGCGCCCAGCTCGCTGGGCTGCTCGACGGGCTGTCCGAGCGCGATGGCGAGCATGGCGTGGGGGCGGCTGAAGTCCAGGACGCCCTCGTTGCGGACGGCGACCCAGGCGAGGGCTGCGGCCAGGGTCAAGAGCAGGATCAGGAGCCACGTGGCGACGGCCTCGCGTCGTTCGCCGGCCTCTTCCGCGAGCAGGTCCGGGTCGACCAGCTCGATTCGGATGGGCGCGTCAGCCCTCCTGGCTCGCTTGCGGTCTTCTTCGTCGACCGTGTTCAGGACCTTGTGCAGGATCTGTTGCTCGGCCTGCTGCGCCGCCGAGGGGCGCTTGACCGTGATCGGCTGGGGTGGCGCGGGGTTGGACCGCTTGAGCTGTGGAGCAGCGGTGGCGGCAGGGGCCGGGCCTACAGCGGTGGGTGTGCCCGCGCTCTCCGGATCAAACGCCGGCCCGTCTCCGCCGGGGAGCGCGTCGGTCTCGAAAAAGCTATCGTTGCCCACGAAGGGAGACGCCTTGTCTTCTCCGGCGTGGGGAGGGCGAGAACCCATCGATGCACCCGTCGGCGTACGAGGAGGGGACAGCAGCAGGGTTGGCCCCAGGACACCCCATGGCCAACCCCCCTTCCTTACCTACACCATGGCGCGACGCGCGCATAGTCAGACAAGTCTGTCACATTCGGGTTTGACAAGTGAGCGGGAACTGGGCGAGATGGCGGGCTGCATCGGGAAGGGAGCCAGCATCAACGCGGTTTCCATGGCTATTGCTTCCGTCTAGGTCATTGAGGCTCTCGTGAAGATCATCAAGCGCTACAGCAACCGCAAGCTCTACGATACGGAACGGAGCTGCTATGTCACGCTGGAAGAGATCGCCCAGATGGTACGTGACGAAGAGGAGCTCCAAATCATCGACAACCGTAGCGGGGAGGACCTGACGACGGTGACGCTCGCGCAGATCGTGCTCGAAGAGGAGAAGCGCTCCCGGAAGATGCTGCCGATCAACGCCCTCAAGATGATCATTCAGTCACCAGCAGAGCTGGTCGCGCGCATCTCACGGCCCGTGTCGGACCTTCGTGACGACGCCCAGCGGCAGCTCGACCGGCTCCGCAAGAAGACGGATGTCGCCGAGGAGCTGAAGAACCCGCTGCGGGAGTTCGTCGAGAACCTCCAGCGCACGATGGAAGATGCCCAGGCGACCCTGGACGAGCGTCTGCGGACGACCTTTGACACGTTGACTCACGTGCCGGAGCTCTACCTGACGCTGGACCGCATGCAGGAGCGCCTCCAGGCGCTGGAGCAGGAGAACCAGCGCCTACGCCAGCGCGTGGCGCGCCTCGAAGCCAGCGCCGTCGGGCAGCGCGCACGCGACGAGCTCGATCAGGCCCCCTGGACTTCTCCCAGGAACCGCCCCTTCTGAGCGACGGGCGGGCACAACGAGGGACACTGCGCTGGCGCGCGCAACACCCCGAGGCTTGCGGCAAGTTAGAAGCGCAGGCCCAGCATGATGCCGTGCTGGATCATCGTCTCACTCACCTGCGCTTGGTAGGCGATCTCGCCGACGGCGAACTGGAAGCGGAGCCCAGCGATACCACGGTGGACGATGTCCGCGTCGGGCGAGAAGGCGAACTCGGACTGGTAGCTGGCGTTCGGGTTGTCAGTGTTGGTGACCGCTTGACGGTTCACCTCCGGATCCGCGTCGATCAGGCGCGTCGAGGCGACGATCACGCTGAGCCCGTACCCGGCGAAAGGGGTGATGTTCACGACGTGGCCGATGCCGATCGACTTACCGATGAGGAAGTCTGCCCCCGTTGAGAGCAGGTTGAACTGTGGGTGTCCCACCATCGTCGACGCGAAGCCTCGAATCGCGAAGTCCGGGACCCAGATGATCGGGCTGTCGTCGATCGCGATGCGAAGGTCGGCGCCGATGGTGTAGAGTTCACTGTTCCAAACCGTCCCGAAGTGGGCGCCGATATCCACAGAGTAGGGGAGGCCCTTGCGCACGGAGATGTGGGTCGTGGACAGCCCCGAGCCAGGGTTCTCGGCTGCACGCCAGTGGTCGGCGGAGGTGTCCACCCCATGAAGGCCGTGGACGAGCTGGAGGGTGAAGCCCGCCACGCCCAAGGTGTCCGCCGCGATGGGAGCCAAGGGCATGATCGCGAGCCCCATGTCCCGGGCCAGGAGGACGAAACCGGCTTCGTCGTCCACGACCCGCACGCAGGTCGAGGCAGGGCTCTCGATGCAACGCCCGAAGGCCAGCAGATCCAAGTCGTTGCCGCCCGCAACAGCCGAGGGGGCGGGGACGAGCCACGGCATGGCCGCAGCGAGCAGAAGGGACAGCACCCTGCGCAAAACGGACACCTCTTGACGTGGGGCCACGTTGGGCCGACCCGATACGGCGATCCTACCCCCGCTGGGCTACCAGAGCCCCCCGCGCGACGTCAAGCCTCTGCGCGTTCACCCTAGGGGTTCCGACTTACTCCTCATCTGGGCCGCCGTAGGTCTTGCGCAGCGCGTCCAGCACCCCAGCGTCCTCCAGCGTGGTCGTGTCGCCCCGCGTCTCGCGCTCGGCGGCGATGTCTTGCAACAGGCGTCGCATGATCTTGCCGGACCGGGTCTTGGGCAGGACATCCGTGAAGCGGACCTCGTCGGGCCGGGCGACAACACCGATCTCGCGCACGACATGGTCCCGAAGCGCTTGGCCGAGGCTGGGACTCGAGCGTACCCCCTCAGCCAGCGTCACGAAGGCGACCACCGCTTGGCCTTTGAGGGCGTCCGGTCGTCCAACGACCGCAGCTTCCGCGACGCTCTCATGGCTCACCAGGGCAGACTCGATCTCCATCGTCCCCAGCCGGTGTCCGCTCACGTTGATCACGTCGTCGATGCGCCCCATGATCCAGAAGTTGCCCTCGTGGTCGCGCCGGCAACCGTCTCCAGCGAAGTACACGCCCTCGATCTGGGACCAGTAGGTCTGTCGGTAACGCTCATGGTCGCCCCATACGCCGCGCAGCATGCTCGGCCATGGGCGACGGAGCACGAGGAAACCACCCTGATTCGGGCCGAGCGCGCGCCCCTCGCGGTCCACGACATCCGCCACGATCCCAGGCAGCGGGCGGGTGGCGCTGCCGGGCCGTGTCGGGGTAGCGCCAGGCAGCGGCGCGATCATGATCGACCCCGTCTCGGTCTGCCACCACGTGTCCACGATGGGGCAGCGGCCGCCACCGATCACCTGATGATACCACATCCACGCCTCGGGGTTGATCGGCTCCCCCACCGTGCCGAGCAGGCGCAGGCTGGAGAGGTCGTGGCGCAGCGGCCACCGGTCTCCCCAGCGGAGGAACGCGCGGATCGCTGTGGGCGCCGTATAGAAGATGCTGACCTTGTGGTCGTCGATGATGCGCCAGAAGCGGTCGGGCTCGGGGTGATTGGGCGCGCCCTCGTACATGACCGTCGTCGCACCCATCGCGAGTGGGCCGTAGACAATGTACGAGTGCCCCGTGATCCAGCCGATGTCCGCGGTGCACCAGTAGGTGTCTTCGTCCTTGAGGTCGAAGACGAGCTTGCTCGTGTAGGTCACCCCGAGCATGTAGCCGCCCGTGCTGTGGACAACCCCTTTGGGCTTTCCCGTGGTGCCCGAGGTATACAAGATAAAGAGCGGATGTTCCGCGTCGACCGACACGGCGGGGCAGCGCGCGTCCACCGTCGCGACCAGCTCATGCCAGTCGATGTCCTGGCCTGGGACGAGGTGGATGTCGTTGGCGGTCCTGCGCAGCACCACGACGCGTTGCACCGAGGGGCACGCGTCCCCGCTGAGGGCGTCGTCCACGTTGCGCTTCAAGGGGACGACCTGGCCGCGGCGCCAGCCCCCGTCAGCGGTGACGATGACCTTGGCCGCGGCGTCCCGAACGCGGTCGCGGATGGCCGCGGCGGAGAAGCCGCCGAAGATGATGGAGTGTGTCGCGCCGATGCGCGCGCAGGCGAGCATGGCGATCGCAAGCTCGGGCACCATCGGCATGTAGAGCACGACCCTGTCACCCGTGGCGACGCCCAAGCGCTTCAGTCCATTGGCGAAACGGCACACCTCGTGATGCAGCTCTTGGTAGGTGAGGGTGCGACGGTCGCCTGGCTCGCCCTCCCACCGGATGGCTGCCTTGTTCTTGCGCCATGTGGTCAGATGCCGATCGAGACAATTGACGCTCGCGTTCAGCTTTCCACCCACGAACCAGCGAGCATCGGGGGCGTCCCACGCCAGGCCCTCGTGCCACGTGCTGTCCCATACGAGCAGCTCACGGGCCTGGCGCTCCCAGAAGCCAACCGGGTCAGCCTCTGCTTCCTGCACCAGGGCCTCGTAGGCGTCCATGCTATCCACGTGGGCCTGGGCTGCGAAGGCAGGGGAAGGAGGGAACACGCGCTGCTCGTCGAGCACGGAGGTGAGCTGTTCAGACATGGCTTCCTTGCACGTTGAAGGGGAGACGTCCCTAGAGACGGGCGATGCGCAGCGTGTCACGCTCGCAGGTCGGTCCTCAATGGGGTCGTGTGACGCACCATGTCACGAGCGGCGGAGGGGGCCCTGCTTGGCTCCTGCGCATTGGGTCAGGAGGGCCACTGGAGGTTGGGGCGGCTGGAACGCGGCTCCGGTTTTGGCCGCGTGAGGTGGCACGCCACCCACCGGCGCTTGCACCTGCAGCCCATCCCCTGGCATCTACCCGTGGGTCGGATCGAGAACGCCCGGTGGGTTCGGTGCAGACCCGCGCGGGAGGCGGCGAAGCCGACGACGTGAAGGGACGCATGACACGGAAGGAAGCATGAAGGCCTTGGGCCGGGCTGGGTGTGCGGTGCAGGTGCTCGTGTGCGGCCACGAGCGCCCCCCGGAGGGGCTGCCTTGTTGTCGCCGGGCTGGAGGAGAGGCCGTGCTGGCCGCAGTGCGGGCTGAGGTCGCTCGTCGCGGGTTGCGGGTGCAGGTGTGGGTCGCGCAGACGTCCTGCATGGGTTGGTGCTCAGCGGAGGGCGTGACGCTCACCTTCTGGCCCAAGGGCGCGTTCTATCAGGGCGTGAAGGTCGAGGACGTCGCCGGGCTCTGCGCGCTTCACCTGGAGCCTTCGCGGGGTTGATGGGCGCGCAGGAAGCGCTCGCGCCCTGCCATGTCCCGGAGGGTCGTGACCTCTTCGAAGCAGGCGGCTGCGAGGCTTCGGGTGAGCTCCCCTTGTTCGTAGCCATGCTCGACGAGGAGTGTGCCCGCTGGATCGAGGGCGTGCGCGGCCTGCGGGATGAGCCTGCGGAGGATGTCCGCGCCGTCGTCGCCCGAGAAGAGCGCCATCGAAGGTTCGTGGCTGAGCTCAGGGGCCAGGGTGCTTGCTTCGCGGAGACCGACGTAGGGCGGGTTTGAGACGACCAGATCCACGCGTCGCTCCTTGGCGAGGAGGGGCGTCAGCAGGTCACCGTGGACGAAGTGTACTCTGTCGCGCAGGTTGAGGCGCGCGGCGTTTTCGCGTGCGAGGTGTAGGGCCTCGGGGGACAGGTCTGTTGCGACGATGCGTGCGTGCGGGAGGGCCTTGGCGAGGGCGAGGGCGATGGCTCCGGAGCCGGTGCCGACATCGACGACACGCCAAGGCGCGTCTCGTGGCGTCAAGGCTCGAAGGGCGTGCTCGACGAGCTCTTCCGTCTCGGGGCGCGGTATAAGGACGCGCTCGTCGACCAGGAGGTCGATGTCGTGGAAGGCGCGGATCTTGGTGAGGTAGGCCAGAGGTCGGCGCGCTGCCCGCTCTTTGATGAGCGCGCGGTAGGCCGTCAGTTCTGGCTCGCTGAGGGGTCGATCGTGTTGCAGGTAGAGCTGGAGGCGCTCTGTCGCGAGCACGTGCGCGAGCAAGAGTTCAGCGTCCAGCCGCGGGGTCTCGACGCCATGTTGCGCAAGGAAGCCAGCGGCGCTCTTGAGGGTGGCGATCAGCGTGCGCATCGTGACGAGGTTGGATGGGCTTGCCAGACGGGCGTAGAGGGGCGAAGAAGACGCAGGTGGTGAGCCCGCAGGGGTCGGTGGAAGCAGGAGGCGTTGCGATGACCGCTGTCAGGTCGATACTGGAGACCGTCGGGAGGACGCCCTTGGTGTCCCTCAGCCGCATGACCGAAGGTCTGGCAGCCCGCGTACTCGTGAAGGTGGAGTATTTCAACCCGGTCTCGAGCGTGAAGGACCGGATTGGGCGGGCGATGATCGGGGACGCGGAGGAGCGCGGTCTGATCGGGCCGGGCACGCTCCTGATCGAGCCGACGTCTGGCAACACGGGCATCGCGCTGGCCTTTGTCGCTGCCGCGCGCGGGTACCGGCTGGTGTTGACGATGCCGGACGCGGCGAGCCTCGAGCGGCGCAGGCTCTTGGAACACCTGGGTGCGCGGGTGGAGTTGACGCCGGCCCACTTGGGGATGATCGGTGCGGTTGAGCGGGCGCGGGTTTTGGCGCGTGAGGAGGGCGACGCGCTGATCTTGCAGCAGTTCGAGAATCCAGCCAACCCTGCGATTCACGAGCGCACGACGGGACCGGAGATCTGGGAAGACAGCGGGGGAGAGGTCGATGTCTTCGTCGCCGGTGTGGGCACGGGTGGGACGATCAGCGGGGTTGGGCGCTACCTGAAGGGGCGCCGGCCAGGGCTTCGCGTGGTTGCGCTCGAGCCGGAGACCAGCGCAGTGATCAGCGGTCGCCCCCCTGGGGGGCACCCCATCGAGGGAATCGGTGCGGGGTTCATTCCTCGAAATCTCGATCTCGAGGTGTTGGACGAGGTCCGGACCGTGCGCGCGGACGTGGCGTTCAAGACGGCCCGGCGGCTCGCTCGCGAGGAGGGCATCCTGGCCGGCATCTCGAGCGGAGCGAATGTGGCTGCGGCGCTGGAGCTGGCGGGGACGCCGGAGCTCGCCGGCAAGACGATCGTGACCGTGATCTGCTCCTGCGGCGAGCGCTACCTGTCCACCCCCCTCTTCAAGTGAGCGCCGGCGTGTCGTCGCAGGGTGCTAAGCAGCCGCGGCGCGGGGCCGTGTTGCAGCGGCTTGGTCAGGTCGTGCGCCTGTGGAATCCGAACCCAGCCCAGGGAGAGGACGAGGGCTACCGGGAGCAGGTCACGCCACCCTCGCCTCCGCCGGAGGGGGTCCTGGCGTGGTTGGAGCAGGCCCTGGAGGACATCGAGGCCGTGCTTCGGCACGACCCAGCGGCGCGTCATGCGTTGGAGGTCGTGCTGGTGTATCCGGGGCTTCATGCGTTGTGGTCTCACCGTTTGGCGCACGGGATGTGGCGCCGGGGCTGGGTGACGGGGCCCCGGGTGTTGTCTCACCTGACACGCTGGGTGACGGGGGTCGAGATTCATCCTGGCGCGCGGGTGGGTCGTGGGGTGTTCATCGACCACGGGATGGGGGTCGTGATCGGCGAGACGGCGACTGTGGGCGATGGATGCTTGCTCTACCAAGGGGTGGTGCTCGGGGGGACCTCGCTGGAGCGCAAGCGGCGCCACCCGACGCTCGGGAGGGGCGTGGTGGTGGGTACGAACGCGTCGATTCTTGGGGCGCTGCACGTGGGCGACGGTGCGCGTGTGGGGTCGGGATCGGTGGTGATTCGCGATGTTCCTGCTGGCGCGACGGTGGTCGGGGTGCCTGGGCGCGTGGTCGAGCGTCGTGGGTCCCGGGCTCTATTGGACCACGCGTCACTGCCCGATCCGGTGGCCGCTGTGCTGGAGTCGCTGATCGACGAGGTGGAGCGTCTGCGCGCCGAGGTGGAGAAGATCCGCGGCACCGCCGCGGGCGCATCTTCGGGTGGCGGGGCTGGTACGTCGAAGGCAGGGTCTCTAGGGGACGGCCCCTCTGTCACGTCTGTGACGCAGTTAGAGGACGTTTCGGGGGGAAATTCCTGCGACTCTTGATCTGCGGGCACGAGCGAGAGAGAATAGACCGTGGAGACATGCGTCTACCCGGAGGCTAGCGTCGCTTGGTCGGTCTAGCGCAGGGGTGGTGGAGTCGAGGACGTCAGCAGATGCGCAGCGGCCGCGTGGCTTAGGCCCGAGAGGCGCTTGCGGTGCAGGAGAAGAGGCCCATGAGCTTGGAAAGGGTAGCAGTCGGTTGGGTGTCCAAGACATCGCTCATGCGTGTGCTGTGGCTGCTTCCAGTGGCCATGCTGGGCTGGTGGCTCGGTGGTTGCGAGGGCGGCACCCCGGCGTCGGGGGTCATCCGTTGCAGCGTGAGCGACGACTGTCCGGCGGGGCAGCGCTGCGTGGCAGGCATCTGCGAGGAGCGCTTGGTCCCTACGCCGGACGTCATCGAGTCCGATCCCGGTGGGGACACCGATCCGCGCCCTGACGTCACGGACCGTGACACGGATGCCGACGAGGACACGGACACGATCGACATCCCTACGCGCGGCGTGGGAGCCACGTGCACGACCAACGACGACTGCGATTCCGGGCTCTGCGTCAACTTTGATGGCCGTCAACTCTGCTCGGCGAGCTGCACGAGCGATGCTGACTGCGGCATCCCTGGGTGGGTGTGCCAGGTGCGGGGCGCAGACCTCGAGACCCTTTGCGTGCCTCCCCCCGATGTCTGCGAGCGGCGCTGCGGGAGCGACCCGGACTGCGGCGGAGGGGACAACCTGTGCATCGACGCCTTGGACGGGAAGTACTGCAGCCGCGTCTGTGAGGTGGCCGCGGATTGTGGGGACCCCGAGTTTTACCGCTGTGGAAGCGTCCCGCGGACCCGTGGTGGCGTTGTGGTGAACGTGCCCCAGTGCCTCCCGATCAGCAACATCTGCGACTGCTTCGACCAAGACAATGACGGCTTCGGCGTGGGTCCCGGCTGCGAAGGGCCTCAGGACTGTGGCCCGAACGACCCGCTGGTGTACCCGGGCGCCCCGGAGCTCTGCAACTACACGGACAACAACTGCGACGGCGTCATCGACACGGACTTCGTGGACGACAACGGCGTGTACTTCCGGCTGGATCACTGTGGGCGCTGCAACAACGCCTGCGGAGCCAACAACGGGGTCCCGCGCTGCGCGAACGGGGTCTGCCTCTTCGATTGCCTCGAAGGCTTCCGCTCCTGCGACGGGCGTGACGAGACGGGCTGCGAGACCGACATCCGTGTCAGCGCGGACCACTGCGGTCGCTGCGGCAACTCCTGCAACCTGCCCAACGCGATCGGGGCCTGCGCGGACCGACAGTGTGTCGTGCAGGGATGTATCGAGGGGTACCGCTCCTGCGATGGCAACCCGGAGAACGGCTGTGAGACGGACGTGCGTTCGAGCCTGCAGCACTGCGGCGCGTGCGGCAACAGCTGCGAGCTGCCGAACGCGCTGACCCAGTGCAACAACGGTCAGTGCGAGATCATCGGATGCGTGGACGACACCTTCGAGGACTGCAACGGCCTGCGAGAAGATGGCTGCGAGGTCAACCTCATGGCGGACGTCAACAACTGCGGTGCTTGCGGCAACTCGTGCCGTCTCTTCGGCACCGAGGCGAGCTGTGTGAACGGCCAGTGCGTGGCGGAGTGCCTCGCAAACTTCCGGGACTGCGACGGGAACCCTGGCAACGGCTGCGAGACGAACGTGCTGACCGACAGCCAGAACTGCGGCGGTTGCGGCATCTCGTGCAACGTGGAGAACGGCCGTGGGGTTTGCGTCGAGGGCCGCTGCGTCTTCGATCGCTGCGACCGCTTCTACGCCAACTGTGATGGCGAGATCACGACCGGCTGCGAGACCTTTGTGGACGATGACCCCAACAACTGCGGCGCGTGCGGGGTCTCCTGCCTTGGGCTCGCGAACGTAGAGCAGGCCCGCTGTCAAGGTCGTGGCTGCATCATCCAGCGCTGCAAGCCGGGCACCGCGTCCTGTGACGGTGAGTCCATCACCGGTTGCGAGACCAACCTGAACACGGATGCAGACAACTGCGCTGCCTGCGGTCGCGTCTGTACGGGAGGGCGCATTTGCACGGGTGGCGAGTGCGTCTGCCCGCCCAACCTCGTCGCCGTCGGCAACCAGTGCTTCCAGCCGGAGCTGCCGATCGTTGTGACCGGCGGGGCCCAGAACCGCACCATCGCGCTGCAGTCGGACGGCTCAGCGCTCGTGAGCACCCGCACCTTCTTCACCGTCGAGAGCATCGGTATCCCGCCCGCCCTGCAGTTCGGTATCTGCTTCAACACGAACATCCAGGTCCAGCGCAACGTCGGCTCGACCGTGTGTGTCCAGGCGGCTGGCAACGTCGCGCTGGGCGAGTTCGCGATCGACCTGTCGGAGCTCCGAGAAGGGCAGCGCTACTACTACCGCGCATGGGCCATCAACGCCATGAACCGGGTCTCGTATGGTGAGGTGCGGGAGTTCACCACGTGGCGAGCGCCCCGCGTCGAGACGCTTCAGGTGTCGGACCGCAGCGCAGAGGGCGTGCGCTTCAACGCGGTCGTGCGTGAGGTGGGCGAGCCCACGATCTCCAACCACGGCTTTTGTTACGGCGAACAGCCTGATCCTGGCCCGAATCGCCCCGGGACGATCGCCTGCACCCAGCAAGGCGCGCGGGCGGTCGCGGGCAACTTCGCGATCGACATCGGATGTCCGGACCTCAACCGTGATGACGGTCGTTGTCTGGAGCTGGGCAAGCGCTACTTCGTGCGCGCCTTCGCGGAGACGAACTTCGCCGTCCCCGGTGAGCAACGTCCTCCCTACTTCGCCGACGGTGGCGTGATCGCGTTCGATATGTTCCGCTTGCCGAGGTTGATCACGAACCCGCCCACTGAGGTCAGCCGCACCGAAGCCCGCCTCCATGGGCAGCAGCTCGAAGCGGGTGTACCCGCGGCGACCGCGTTCGGCTTCTGCATCGGAACGCAGCCCGCGCCGCGCCTGCAGGATGGCGTCTCGACCTGCTCGGCAGGTGCCGCACTCAACCCTGTCACGGGTACCTTCCAAGCCGTGGAGCGCGGCCTCCAGCCTGGGCTGACCTACTACTTCCGGGCCTACGCCACGAACGTCCTCGGCACGGTGTACGGCAACACCCAGGTCTTCCAGACGCAATCGGCTCCCGTCGTTCGGAGCCTACCTCCGACAGACGTCACCTCGGCGCAAGCCAGGATGCGGGGTTCGCTGCTCGCCTTCGGCAGCCCACGCCCAACCCAGATCGGCATCTGCTTTGGTCCCGATCCCAACATCCGCATCGAAGACACCGACGTGGTCACCTGCATCAACGACTCGGCGTACAACCCGAACAACCCCCCGGCGTTGCCCTACGACTTCAGCGTGATGAGGACTGGCCTCCAGCCCAACCAGCGCTTCTACTACGCAGCCTTCGCGACGAGCCAAGGTCCTCTTGGCCAACTGGAGACGCTCTACGGACAGGTCGTCGAGGTCACCTCCCTGCCGGAGAACGCGCTGGTGCAGACCCTGCAGCCTGACCGAATCTCGCTGCGTGGCGCGAGCCTGCGAGGCCAGCTCCTCGCGCTGGGCACTGGCACGACGAACCACGGCTTCTGCCTCGGTACGTCGCCAAACCCGACCTTTGGTCCGAGCTGCTACAGCCTGGGGGCGCCGACCACCATCGGTGTGTTCGAGTTCGAGGTCCCCTCAGAGCCCGGTCTCCTTCCAGGGACGACCTACCACGTGCGCGCCTTCGTACAAGGGGCGGGTGGTACCCTCTTCTACGGCCAGAACATCTTCTTCGATACCTTCCAGACACCCCAGGTGCGGACCGACGCGCCGACCGGATTGGTCCAGGGGCAGGGTGGCATCGCCATCAACCTCAACGGCTTCATCACCCGTGTAGGCAACCCCGGGCTCACCGACTACGGCTTCTGCTGGTCGCTGACCACGCCGCCCTCGCTCGACGGCGTGGGCAACTGCCGCGGCCTCGGAGAGCGGGCCACCACGGGCAACTACTCCGTGGAGGCGACAGGGCTCATCGCAGACAGGACCTACTACGTGCGCGCGTACGCCAGGAACGCGGCGGGTTTGGTGTACGGCGAGGTGCTGAGCTTCGAGACGCTGGCACCCGGAGAGGTCCTGACGCGCAATCCGCTGGAGGTCACCCAGACGACCATCAACGCGGAGGGCTTCGTGGTCCGCCTGGGCCGCCCACCCGCCACCGTGCGCGGCTTCTGCATCGGCGAGCGGCCCGCACCTACCGGTGGGTGCGTGAGCTTCGACCAGAACGTAACCACGGGTGACTACCAGCACGTTTTCGACAACCTGGCTCCTGGACGGACCTACTACTACCGCGCGTTCCTGGAGAACCCGGCGGGTCGGGTTTGGGGCCAGGACGTCGAGGTTACCACCTTCTCCAGCCCGACCGTGGTCACCGAGCCCATCACGAGCATCGCGCGCGACTCTTTCCGCGCGAACGGCCGCCTCTCGAATCGCGGATTCCCCGAGGCCACCAATTACGGCTTCTGCTACGGAACCAACCCCGTGCCCACGAACTGTGTCTCCGTGACCAACATCAACGACCAGGGGCTCTTCAGCTTCCAGGTCTTCGGCCTGCAGCAAGAGACCGAGTACTACGTCCGCGCCTACGCGGAGAACAGCGTCGGTCGCGTATACGGACAGGTTGTGGCCATCGCCACCTGCGCCGACCGTGATGACCCCGATGACCAGTTCATCGACTCGAACTGCGACGGCGTCGACGGTGACCTGCGGCGGGCGATCCTCGTCAGCACAAGCGGGAACGACAGCAACCCCCTCTGCGGACAGGAGGGTCAGCCGCCCTGCCGAACCATCGCACGCGGCATCGCCCGAGCGCTCGCGGATCCGGCGCGAAGCCAAGTCTATGTGGCCAACGGCAACTACACGGGCCCGACCCTGACCGCCGTCCCGGGCATCCAGATCTTCGGTGGCTACTCGGACGACTTCCGGACGCGAACCGACGGCCGCGCCACCTACACCGCCACGGCCCCAATCGCGCTGGTTGCACGCAATCTCAGCGGCTTGGCGCTCTTCGACCGGATCAACTTCATCGCGGGTGACGGCGCTGAGGGAGGCCAGCCCTCGGTTGGCGTGGTGGTTGAGAACTCATCGAACTTCCTCGTCATCCGAAACGCCACCATCCAGTCCGGGCGGGGGGGCCGTGGCAATGACGGCAACTCCGGTGGCGGCGCAGGCTCCGGCACCCGCGGCAACAACGGCTCCGGTCAGTCCGGGGGTGGCGGCGGGGACCTCGGTGGCGCAGTCGGCGGCCAGGGCGGCAACAAGCGCGACGGCTCCGCCGGTGCGACGGGCGCGCGCAACGACTCTAGCTGTGGTGGGACCGGCGGCCGCGGTGGCCAAGGAGGCGGTTCGAGCTTCGTGTGCAATGGACGCGCAGGTGAACGAGGCGCTGCTGGCGGCACGGGCTGCGAGGGCAGCCGGGGCGGCGATGGTGGCGGCGGCACGGGCGTCGGCACGCTCGCAGGTACAACCTGGACGCCAGCAGTCGGTGGAAGCGGAGGTGTCGGTGGTCGTGGCGGCGGCGGCGGCGGCGGCGGCGGTGGTGGTGGCGCCGACTGCTGCATCCTCTTCGTCTTCTGCAGCAGCGGAACGGGCCGCGGCGGCGGCGGTGGCGGCGGCGGCGGCGTCGGTGGTAACGGCGGTCTTGGCGGTCAGGGGGGTGGCGCGTCCATCGGCGCGATCGTCACGGGCTCCGAGCTCACCCTGCACAACGTGATCGTGCGCACCGGGGTTGGCGGTGTCGGCGGCCGGGGTGGTTCTGGCGGAGCTGGTGGTGCCGGTGGCAACGGTGGCCAAGGTGCGACATCCAGCGCGTCGGCCGAGGGCGACGGCGGCAACGGCGGCAACGGCGGCGCTGGCGGTCCTGGTGGGTGCGGCGGTTCTGGACCAGGCGGCCCGAGCGTGGCGTTCTGGGGAGCCTCTGGCGCGCGGGTCGTCCGGACCGGAGAGCGTGAGATCGTCCTCGGCACCGGCGGCAACGGTGGACCCGTCGCCAACGGTGATGGCTGTGGTCCAGGCACAGCCGCGGCGAGGGGAACCGAAGCGAACTTTCAAGGCTCTGTCGTCTTCGAAGATCGCTGACACACCTTCGTGACCCTCGCGTGGGGGCACGATGCCGCGCGAAGCGGGCTTGACCAAGGGGGAGGGGCACCCCTATCTTCTGCGCGCCCTTCGCCTGGTTCCACCCCCAATGGATGGATGGCATCGCATGAAGACCCGCGACGACATTGAGAATTACCTCATCGGCTTGGATCTGCCATTCGAACGCGTCGGTGACGGCATGTGGCTGGTCTACGATGAGGTAGACCACATCGAGAACCTCGTGCTCTACCTCTCCGGTCCGGTGATCAGCTTGCGGGTCAAGCTCTTCGAGCTGCCCCCCGAACCGACGCCAGCGCTCTACCGGAAGCTGCTGGAGCTCAACTCGAGCGACATGGTGCATGGCGCCTACGCCATCGAGGATGACGCGGTGGTGATCGTGGCGGCGCACGAGCTCGAGAATCTGGATCCCAACGAGCTCCGCGCGACCATCGAGAGCATCGGCCTTGCGATCAGTGGTCACCACCAGCTGCTCGGCGCCTACCTTCAATCCTCCTCTCCCGCGGGCGCCTGAGCGCCACCATCCCTAGGAGACCACCATGGGCGTCTTTTCCCGCCTCGGCACCCTCCTGCGCTCGAACATCAATGACCTCATCTCGCGTGCAGAGGACCCTGAGAAGATCCTGAATCAGCTCCTCCTGGACATGCGGGAGCAGCTCGTTGAGGCCAAGAAGCAGGTCGCGGTCTCGATCGCCGACGAGAAGCGGCTCCGAAAGCAGCTCGACGAGGAGATGACCAAGACGGCTGAATGGGAGCGCAAGGCCATGATGGCCGTCCGCGCGGGCCGCGACGACCTCGCCGGTGAAGCCCTCAACCGCAAGGCACAACACGAGCAGCTCGCCGCCGAGTTCGCAAAGCAGCACGAGATGCAGAAGCGCGCTGCAGATCAACTCCGCGCTTCGCTGCGTCAGCTCACCCTGAAGATCGAAGAGGCGAAGCGCAAGAAGGACCTCCTGATCGCCCGCAAGCGTCGCGCTGAGGCACAGAAGCGCATTCAAGAGACCATGGCAGGCTTCGGCGATACGTCGGCCTTTGAGGCCTTTGATCGCATGGCGCAGAAGATCGATCGCATCGAGGCGGAAGCCGAGGCCTCTGCTGAGCTGGCCCAGCAGGCCGCCGATCTCGACCTCGACCAGCGCTTTCGGGAGCTGGAGAGCGAGTCGGGCGCGAGCCAGGCCTTGCTCGACCTCAAGCGAAAAATGGGGGTCGTCCAAGAGGAGGTCGCTCCACCTGCTGCCGCGGATGCATCTGCCGCCGAGGAAGAGGTCGACTTGGAGGCGCTCGAGCGCGAGCTTGCCGAGCTGGAGGCGGCGGTCGCCGCATCCACGGCTGCCACAAGCGCGACAAGCCGTTCCTAGTCCCCAACCCTTCGCCGCAGGGCGTGGCATTGCCGCGGTGACGCGCCTCCGCCCCGACCTACGCTCCACGTCACCCTTGGTTTGTTCCCCTGGCTACGCTCGCCGCTGATCAGCTCCTGCTTGGACGCTACCGCCTGGTGCGCCGCCTAGCCCGGGGCGGCATGGGTGAGCTCTACCTGGCGCGTCAGGAGGGTGCCGCGGGATGGGCCAAGTGGGTGGCCATCAAGACGATTCTTCCTCACCTGCAGGCAGACGAGGGTGCTCGGAAGCGCTTTATGGACGAGGCCCACATCGCCGCGACCCTGACGCATCCGAACATCGTGTCTGTCTTGGACCTGGCCGAGGAGGACGACACGCTCTTCTTGGTGATGGACTACATCGAAGGCTGGGACCTGTCGGCATTGCTGCGTCATCTCCGGAACACCAAGGAGCAGATACCCTTGGCGGCGGCTGCCTATGTGGTGCGTGAGGCCGCCGCCGCCCTGGCGTATGCGCACGAGAAGGCCGCGCCAGACGCTACCCCGCTGCACATCGTCCATCGCGATGTATCGCCTGGTAACCTTCTCTTGAGCCGCGAAGGTCGGGTGCTGCTGACCGACTTCGGCATCGCGCTGGCTCGTTCACGCCTCGACGCTACGAGGGCGGGAGAGCTTCGCGGCAAGGTGGCCTATATGGCTCCCGAGCAGGCGCGGGGCGAGGTGGTCGATGCGCGCGCCGATCAGTACAGCTTGGCTGTGGTCGCCACCGAGCTGCTCTCGCTGCAACGACTCGTCAACACGGAAGACGACGAGCTTGCCGTGCTCAACCGCGTCCAGCGTGGAGACCGGCTTAGCGTCGGCCAGGTAGCCGGGCATCTGCCCCCAGAGGTCCTGCATGTGCTGGAGCGAGCCCTCTCTTTGGACCGCGAGGCACGCTACCCGAGCATGGAGGTTTTCGTCCGGGCGTGGGAAGAGGCTTGGGCTGAGGCGGGTGTCGCCCTGGACTCCAGCGCACGCGTCGCTGCATGGCTGCTCGCGACCATCGGGACACCGCCCCGCCCCGAGACGCTCGCGCAGAAGGCCACCAGCGTCGATGCTTTCCTTCAAGAGGGCCTCGATGCACTCCTGGACGACCCTGCGTCGCACCGCGCCGAAATGACGCCCAGCGCTCCATGGCGCCTGCCAGAGCAGCAGGAACATCGGGAGTCGTCTCGGGTCCCTTCCTCGGACGCGGTGGGGAGGCCACCCAGGGGAAGCGGGCTCGCCCCAAGCGTGTCGCCAACCGACGCTGCAGGGCCGGGCAGCGCGAGGCGCGGGCCAGCGGGCGCTCTTGTCGGGCTCGTAGCCTTGGCGCTCGTCGCGCTGGGCTTGCTCACGTACTGGGCGACGCGAGACCTAGAGGCACCTCTACGCGACCCACGCGGGTCGGGTGAGGTCGTCCAGGTGCCCACTTCGCCAGGTCGCGCTGAGTTCCCTGCTGCGCCTCATCACGACTCCTCGTCCGGTGAGGACTCTGCTGCTCCTGGTGCCGTCGAGGCGGATCCTCCGCCAGCACCGGCGGCCGGGGTTGCCCCGGGGGCCAGCCCGGGCGGGACGGTGGCCGACGAGCCCGACGGGGCGGGCGACGCGCCGACCACCCGCGACGAAGCACTAGCGCCCGGGGTAGCTGAGCAAGGAAGCCGTGGAGCGCTCGAGGGCGCCACCCGAGTCGGGAACGGTGATGAACCCGAAGTCGTCGGTGCCGCGTCGGTCCCAGGGCCACCCCGTGCTGCGGAGCCACGACCGAGCGAGAGGGTTCTGCGTCTCCATGGCCTGCCGTCGCAGGCTGAGGTCTGGCTGGACGACCGCCCCTTCGGTACACGGCGCGCTCTGGCCTGGCCTGCGGGCGCTGAGCGAGCGCGCCTCCGTGTGGCGGCGGAGGGCTTTGACGAGCACGAACGCGAGCTGCAGCCAGCGCGAGACGGCTGGAACATTGAGGTAGCGCTGCGCAGGGCAGTCCCCGCCGAAGCCACCGTTGTGCTGCGCTTCGTTGAGGCGCCGATGGTAGGGCGTGTCCGCGTGGACGGCGTCGATCGGGGTATGACGACGCGCTTGACCGAAGAGGTTGTCGTACGCGCAGGGCGTCGTTTGATCGAAGTGGAGCACCCCACATCCGGGCACGCGGCGCGGATGCACGTGGATCTCGTGGCCGGTGAACGTAGAGTCTTGCGTGTCGACTGGCAGATGCCCTAAAGCAGGGCGTCGGAAGGGCGGCGGCGGTCGCCGACAGCAGGGAGACGGACGATGAGCAATGAGATTCCTAAGGAAGAAGAGCGTTGGTTCCAACAGCGTGAGATGGAGCGGCGTGAGGAGATCCGCCGCCGCCTCGAAGAAGCTGCGGAGAAGGCGCGCGAGCGTCGCGAGATGGGCAGCGCCTTGGGCACCAGCGACGAAGCCCTGCTCGAGCGTCTGCAGGCGCTGAGCTTTGACGCAGACACAGCGAGGGTCTTCGATCTCCTGCCCTTGGTACATGTCGCGTGGGCCGACGGGACGGTCACCACCGCGGAGCGGGCAGCGATCCTCGAGATTCTGGAGGCCCGCGGCATCCAGGGACACGAGCAAGCCTTTCTGCTCATTGAGGCGTTGCTGGAGAAGCGCCCCTCCGAGGAGTTCCTGGAGGAGACGTTGGAGATCTTGGCGGGGATCGCCAGCAACAACCAGGCGCTCGTTCAAGACATCGCGAACTTCTCCGTCGCCGTAGCGGACGCCAGCGGAGGCTTCTTTGGCTTCGGCAACCGCATCTCGGACGCTGAGCGCGCGCTCATCGATCGGATCGCAGGCCGGCTCGGCGAGCCTGCCCAGCAGGCCTTCCAGACTGCGCTCCAGCGCCGGGTGCAGGGCTAAAGCGCGGGCGGGGGTAGCTGGTCTCCTCGACGCGTTGCGTGAGGCCTACGACAAGCAGCACTAGGTCGCTGCGATGCGTGTCCGTTTCAGAGGGGCCACCTCTTGGACGGGCGACAGCGGCTAGGGGGGCGGTGTAGGCCTCACCACCGCGTGGCCGGTGGGTGCTGGGCAAGGGGTTCACCCGCCCCGCGGCCGGGGCACATACCGAGCGGTCATGGTGGATGGAGGTTCGGTCCTGGGCTCAGCGCAGGCCGCGCAGGTCCAGGCCGCCCGGGTAGCCATAGCTGACCGCCGCGGCATAGCCGTAGATCTGCACACCAAAGGTCTCGGCCGACTCGAGACGATGGGCTCCAGCTTGGACGGAGAAGGTGCCCACGACATCGCCTGAGCTTGCCAGCGGGCTGAACGCGCTCTCGGGTAGGGGTGTGCCGTTGTGGCGCACGGTGACCCCAGCGGGCTTCACGACGACGAAGTGATTCTCGCGGAAGTTGGGTGGCACCGCGAAGAGGTAGGAGCGTCGGTACTGCTCGCGTGGGACCGCGAGCAAGAAGGTCGGATCGCCGGTGGTGCGGGTGACCCCTTCGGATTGCTGGGACAGCAAGTACTGCCCGACCAGGATCGGGTTGTTGGCGCGGATGATGAAGGAGGACGCGGACTGGCCCTCCACAAACTGGCCTGCGTTGATGCGCGCACCGTTCAGCCCTTGGATGGGAGGCTCGGTCTCGATCACGGTGTTGTCCTCCGATGCCAGCACGCGGAAGCGATCGACCTCGCCGCCGCGCGACGGGGACTTGAGCGCGCGGTACTCCCGGCCCCATGCGGCAACAGGGTACATCTGGTGCTCCAGACGGTCTGCGCAACATCCGCTCTCGCCGCCGATCGGGCCGATGACCGCTTGCTTGTGCCCGCCAAAGACGGCCACGGGCTGGGAGGACACGACGCGGCTGCCCGTGAGGTCACGGTTGCGTGGGGGAATGCGGAACTCGGACTCCGCCTCAAAGGTCAGCACCTCGCCTGGATACATGAAGAAGGTGTGTGTGGTGCCCTGGCGCAGCACGTTGCCAAAGTCCCGGCTGTTGATGACGTCGTCGGCGAAGGTGATGGTCACCTCGGTTTCGCCGGGGTGCGTAGCCATCACGGAGAACCAGCCACGCTGTGCGTCCTGCGGAACGATGGGCGTCTGCACGCCGCCCGGCCACGAGAGGACGTAGTACTCGGTGCCGAGCGCGTTGGTCGGAAGGAGAATCGTTGCGTCGTTCGACGCGGCCCGGGCTGTGTCGAAGGGCTTGAACTGGTAGGCGACCATAGGCTCGCTCATCAAGAGCCGGAAGCTGCGGTAGGTGCGGCCCGTCTCCGTGTTCCGAGCGTTGGGCAGACGAATCACCTCCACCTCCCCCGGCTCGACGGTGAACACGGTCTGCGGCAGGATGATCGTGGGGTCCTCGGTGCTCAGCAGGACGGTTGCTCTTCGTGGGCTTTGGTTGGCGACGACGACGGCCGCCCGCTTGTCGAGGTTTCGGTTGCCCGGGTCATCGAAGTCCGGGAGATCAGCTGCCCAGTACTCGCACCCGATGTAGGTGGGTTGCTTGTCGAAGAAGGCGCAGCCCGTCTGGCACTCGCCGTCGACGCAGATCGCCTCCTCACCTTCCGGGCGATCGGAGCAGGACTCAGCGAAGCTGAAGGAGGTCTCGTCGGCGTCGCAGACCTCAGCGACGAACTCGTCTCGGCAGCGCCGCTCCCCAGCGAAGCATCGTCGCTCCGAGCAGATCCCCTCGAGGCACCACAGCGATGCGTCGCAGCCACGATTCTCAAAGCGGCGGCCATCAGGGCCGCACACGAGCTGCGTCCGCTCGTTGGCACAGCCCAGCACCTCCCCCGGCTCGCACGCGCCGTCGCGCACACACTGCCCGCTGACGCAGATCTGGCCGCTGGCGCAGGGGGTGCTGGTCTCCCACCGGCCGGCGACGCAGCGCATGGGCACGCCGGAGGCGTTGCAGGCGGTCGCTCCGGTCTCACACGCTTGGCCTTCCTCCCCATCGGGATCGGAGCCGATGGTGTCCGGGGGGTCCGCGATGTCATCGTCCCGCTCCTCCCCGTCGTCGTCGGAGGTGGCGTCTCGCGTGTTTCGAGGGACGCACTCCCCGCGGAAGAAGACCTCACCGCGTGGGCACTCCGTGACCGTCGTCTCGCCGCTGTCGCTTGAACAACCGCCGGTGAGGGACAGGGCGCCCCAGGAGAGCGCCGCGAGGCAGCACAGGAGGATCCGTGGTGTGCGGACGCTAGGGGAGGTCGTGGACGATGGGTGGGTGGGCGGCCTGTGCATGGCGAGACTTCGGGGTCAGGGGGTCGGGCGGTGGCGCTTGCGCGGACGGCGAGCGCAGAGCAGGGCGAAGAAGACGAGCGCACCCGTCCACCACGAAGCGGGCGTGGAGGACTGGCCGAGGGCAGCACAGCAGCCCTGGTCGTTGCGGGGTGCTGGGGGTGGCGGAAGGTCGGTGTCGTCGCGCAGGTCCGTATCGGGGCTGGCGTCGTCCACCCCAGGTTCGTCCTGGACGTCGCCTACCCAGACGTCCTCCTCTTCCGGACGCGGCTCGACGGGCGGATCCGGCAGCCCGGCTCCCGGGACGCCGCGCACGGAGAAGGCGTAGGGTACCCAGCGCGCGCTGGGGCTGTCGGTCACGAAGAGCAACGCTCCTTCCAGGAGACCTTCGCGCACGTCGACGTCCCAGCGGAGCTCCGCGTCGGGCCACAAGGGTGTGTCGTCGTTGGGGTCACGTGTGCTCCCAAGAATCCACCGCAGGCCGGCTTCGTCTGCGGAGACCGGGTCGCCGTTCCAGCGCAGCACCGCCTGCACCTCCTCGATTCTCGTGAGCAGGGCATCCTGACCGCTCCCAGCCATACGAGTCACCAGCCTGGGCAACGTCACGGAGGGAGAGGGGTCGTAGGGGCCGAAGCGAAGCGGCGGTGGGAGCTGAAAGGCATGTCGCCGCTCGATGCCCCTCCCGCGGAGGGTGAGGAGGCCCGCTGGCGTGGTGCCCTCGCGTGCCATCAGGACGAAGGCGACCGCGCTGTCGGCCCGGAAGGCAGGCGCGAAGCGTAGAGGCAGATCGACGGACGCCCCGGGCGCCAAGGTCAGCGTGCGCTCGGTGATCGCGGCCAGCGGGTCTTCGGTGTCCGCGAAGTGGAGGATGTCCTCATCCCCCGACGTGCGCTGCAGCACGATCACCTCCTCGATGGTCCCCTCATTTCGGAGCCGCAACGTAGCGAAGTGCAGGGTCCCGACCTCCGTGTCGGGGAAGCGGAAGTCGAGGTCGCCGGTGATCTGGGGCTCGGGCAGAACGACATCGTCGACCACGAGGCGATCGAGCAGCAGCACCTCCCCGTTCTCACTCTCGAAGAGAATGTCTCGGAAGCCGAGAGGGGCGTCGGCTGTGACGCGGTAGGAGACCGACACCCAGGTGGGCTCCTCGGTGGTGAACGCTTCCACCGTGACGCCTTCGCCCAGAGCGATGGTCGAGCCTTCCTCCAGGTTACGTCCCCGCAGCATGAGCGTTCCAGCGGCCTCTCGGTGGACCCTGGCCGGGAGCACATCGGTGATCGCCGGGAGCCCCGGCATGATCGAGACGCGCTGGATGACGGGAAGATAGGTCCCGTCGCGCAGCACGAAAGCGAGCGCGACGGATCCGGCGCGGGCATCGTCTCGCACGAAGAAGCGGGCAGTGAGGGCGTCCGCGCTCCGCTGGACGATGGATGTCTGCACACGGCCGAGCACGACGATCTCGTCCACGAGATCCAAGCCATCCCCTTCCAGCCGGACTTGGTGCTCGACCCCTCGGGTCAAGGTCGCCGGGGCGATCAGCCGAAGGCTGACGTCTTCACGCGTCACGCTCAGGGCATCGGGCACCGAGATGCGCACGCCGTCCGCACGGCGGAGCACCAGGGTATAGGCTCCCGCGTTAGCGCTTGACGTTGCCTGTGCGGTCAGCGTCCGAGCGCGGGGGTCGTCCCCAGCGGGCAGCAGTGTCAAGACGACATGGGGGAGCGCGTCGATGCTCGCGACCTGATCGAGGTTGCGGCCGCGCAAGACGATGCTCGCGCTGTCTCCACCTGCGCGGAGGGGGGGGGCCTCGACGCTGAGCACGGCGGTCGGTCCTGGCCGCACGTCCAGCATGTCGGGGTAGCGCTCTTCGCCGCCCGTGTGGAGCACGCGGAGCGGGCGGAGGCCGGTGGCAGCGCCCTCACTGGCCGTCACGCTGAGCAGCCATGTCTCGGGGTCCTGGCCAGGGCCGACGAGACGCGCGCTGACCTGAGACTCCCCAGGGATGTCGACACTGAGGACGTCGCCAAGAGAAGCTGCCGTCAAGATCACGGTCCGCGTCGTCCCCCGCAGGAGGTGCGCGGGTGTGAGCGTCGCGGTGGGCGGCTCCTGCACATCCTCCCCTGCTCCTCCCGTCGCCCAAGTGAGACCGGGACTCCAGGTGAGCAGGATGAGCCAGAGGGGCAAGAACCGTCGCATGAGGCAAGCTCCAGGGGTGCGCGTGGGCCGCCACTTCTCCGCCGGGCGCGTGGCGGCGTGACGCCGCCGCATCATGGCACAGGTGCGGGCTGGTAGAAAGAGCGTGCGACGCTTCTGTGAGGCAATCGCGACGTGCTTCCCCGGACGCGGAGCTCGCCGACCATCGCAAGGGCCGCCGCGTGGGGCTGGCTAAGGGCGGGCTTCGGGCGTCCAACGGCCTGCACAGCGCAGCGAGTGCGGGTGCTATGCCCCGCGCGCCCAGCCCGGGATGGGATGAAGCTCTTCAAGGAGCACGACCCACAGCAGGTCCGCGTCGAGGCCGCTCCACCACGGCGCCGCAGCGATCAGCGCGAGGCAGAGGGACCCGAAGGCCAGGCTCGCGCGGTCACCCCAAGACCATCGACCCACCCAAGGGTTGCTCGCTCCGCCCGCGGTCTGCTGCTGCGCGCCCGCTTCTCCGTTTCGGCCAAGCGCCTTCGTGACGTGGAGAGCGTCGTCCGCGCTGAGCAAGAGCGCCCGCAGGGTGTGTTGCCACGCTGGGACGCGAGACCCAGCCTGAAACCCCGCTTTGGTCACTGTGCTCGCACGCGCGAGGCCGCTAAGGCCCAGAAGTCCGAAGAAGAGGTCCGCGTAGAGGACGAACACCAGCGCGAAGAAGAAGAGCCCGACATCGAGCTTGACCTCCCACAAGGCGTGCACGAGTACGTCGACGCGCTCCCGACCGGCGAGGCGCTGGCGCGCCACCTCCAAGGCAAAGTGCAGCGTCGCCACGAAGCCAAGCCAGAAGAGCCCGAGCAGGATGCTGAGGCCGATCGCGAGCACGACGTAGGGGAGGATGAAGCTCCAGCGGTCGTCGTGCTCCAGGATCCAACGGGCAATTCCGTCGTGCTTGGGGGGCGAGGGCTTGACGTTCAACGGCGCGATCCACTACACCAGCCGCACCCCAGCGGCTGCTCGGGGACGATTGTCGTAACGTACCGCCACCCACGGCTCATGAGCAAGCCCCTTCCATTTCCACGCTTTCGTCTTGAGGCGGAGGAGCCCACCGTCTGGGTGATCCTCCTCTTGGCACTCTCTCTGGTCCTCTTCGCGCCAGCAGGAAGCTGTGGGTTCTCCTCTTCGACTGACAACGTCGCCTCTAGCCCCACGCCCTGAGCTCTGGCGTCGTGGCCTTGGCCCGCTGCTCGGCGCATGGGCCCTGGGGTTGCTTCTGCTGACGGGGTGCGGCGAGGACGAGCCGCCGCCGCCTCCGCTCTCGGAAGAAGAGCTGCACGCGTTGCGTGTGCAGGAGGCAAAGGAGCGCGCACGTCGATGGCTGCGCGACGCCTTCGAGGAGCACTTCCTCGTCTGGGAGCAAGAGGAGGCGGGGCTTGAGCCGCCGCTGCGCCGGCTCCTCACCCTGGAGGATCCACCGCTGCGCCTTCGGCGAAAGCTCTTCTTGGCTTACGTATACGCGGGAAGGGGGTGGCAGCCGGTGCTCGTCCGTGAACAAGCCCTCTCGGCACTCGGCGAGGCCGTCGTGGCGCGCTTGCGCGCCGCCGGTGACCACGCGCTCGACGTCAGCCGCTATTGGGACGACGCCATCGCGGGACGGGTCGAGGAGCTAGCCGCATGGCGTGCGATGGCCGCCTCCCTGCCGGATGTGCAGCCTACGAGCGCCGAGCGCCGCGCCTTGGCACGCCACATGGTGGAGCTGGATCTCGAAGACCCCAAGGCCTGGTTCAACGCGACGGTTCACGCTGCCTTCGTCGAGGAGCCCGCACCGGTATGGGCCTCTGAACTCGAGGAGCTCCGCACCTTGTGGCGGACGCGCCGTGCCCTGCTCCTCGAAGTGCAGGCTGCGGAGGCGGTGGTCGAGGCGGCGCTCATGGATCGGCTCCTCCACTATGCCTTCGATCAACGCCACGGAAACGTCGCGATGTTCGGGGGCGACGTGAGCGAGCAGCAGCGCCTCGCCATCATCGCAGATCGGCTCCTCGGTCTGGTGGGGTCCTTGGGCGCGGCAGAGACCCCGGAGGACATCGCTGCCCTGCTGGCGACGCTGCAGCCCCCCCATCCGCAGGTCCCTCTCCTCCTGCGTGAGCGCGCTCGCTACGCGGCCATTGTCGACGCTGGCGGCTGGGAGCGTATCGCGACCTTCCAGGCGACCTTCGGTACACGGCACCCGCGCATCGCTGCGCTGAAGGAGCGACTCCAGATCGAGGGATACTACGAGGGCGAGCTCGATGATCGCTTCGATGAGAGCCTGCGCGCTGCCATCCGGTGGTATCAACGCACCCATCAGCTGGACGAGACGGGCGCCCTCAGCCCACCCTTCTGGGCATCTCTCAACGTGCCCGCTGACCAACGCCTGCAGCAGATCGATCTCACCCTCCAGCGGTGGCGCGAGAGCCGTATCGGCGACGACACCTACTACGTCTTCGTCAACATCCCGGATTTCCACGCCGAAGTGTGGCGTGATGGCGTCCGGGAGATGCGCTTCCGCGTGGTCGTCGGCAACAACCGGCGAGAGTGCGACCGTCGCACAGGGCGGTGGGTGCTGCCGAACGCGACGCCCTTGCGGTCGTTCAGGATGTCGTATGTGGTCCTCAACCCATTCTGGAACATTCCCCGCCGCTTGGTCGAGAACCTGCTGCTCCCCGAGCTTGCGCGCAACCCGAACTACTTCGAGCAGCAGGGCTACGAGCGCTTCATCAACGAGGCCGGCCAGGAGATGGTGCGGCAGCGGCCAGGACCGACGAACGCCCTCGGCATGGTCAAGTTCATGTTCCCGAACGATCACAACGTCTACATGCACGACACACCGCAACGGCAGTACTTTCGCAACCCCATCCGGGCCTTCTCGTCGGGCTGCGTGCGGGTTGAGCAGCCCTTGGCTTTCTTGCGCTATCTCTTGGAGAAGGACGGTCAGTGGGACGAGGCGCGCATCCAGCGGCTCTTCGATCGAGGTGAGGAGGTCTCCGTCACTTTTCGGCGCTCCATACCCGTCCACTTCGAGTACTACGTCGTCCGGGTGGACGACGATGGCATGGCCAACTTCCTTGCGGACATCTACCGCTTCGACCGAAACCGCATGGCGCCGCCGGACGATCGTGAGCTCGTCTGTACGCCACCCCCGCAGCCGACCCTCCGCCTCGTGCTCGATGCCGACGGTCGCGCGGTGTACCGTGACGAGCAAGGCAACCTCATCCCGCCCGATCGGGTGACCCAGCGCGGTGGACAACTTCGCGTGCGGCCCGCCACCGACGAAGACGGACAAGGCTCCCCTCCAGGCGACGTAGGCCCCTAGCGCCGGCGGCGGGATGGGTTGGGGACCGGGGCCCCGCAGAGGCCGATGTACCCAGGGCTCAGCGCCAGCGGATGAACGCGGGACGACGCCCCCAGGCTGACGCAGTGCGCGCCCCAGACAAGCGCCCCCTTCGGCCGGTGGGGCAGGAGTCAGAAACCAGCGCGTCCCTCGTCCGCGCAGCGATCAGGACGCGGTACCCTGCATGGCGATGCCGGCCCACTGGTGGCCCAACTCACGAATCATCTCGGCTTCTTCAACCTTGTCGATGAAGCGCCGTGGAAGCTTACGGACCCCGTAGGTTGCTCCCAGGATCGCACCGACAGCAGCCGCGTTCGTGTCGGTCGCTCCACCGACGTTGACGGTTGCGATGACGCCCTCCTCGAACTCCCAGGATCGGCTGCAGAGCATAGCGACCAGGAAGGGGACGGACGCGCAGATGTCGCCCGTAGCACCGTGGCTGAGCTCGGCGAGCTCGGAGGGGTCCGAATCCTCCAAGGCATCCGAGAGCTCGGCCAGGTGTTGGGACAGCGGGTACTCAGAGGCACCGACACCCGCAGCGAGCACGCTCTCGGCCCACTTGGCCTCTTCGATCAGCTCAAAGTATCGGTCAGCGCTGGGTTCCCAGCGTCGGCTAGAGGCGAGCCCGTCACGCACCAGCAGCGCGATCAGGTAGGCGCCAACCACGGGCCGGCTGTCCTGCTGGGTCATCAGCGCGACCGCGCGGCAGTGCGCGAAGAGCTCGCGATCCGATTCCCCGCGGCAGTAGGACCACCCCGCGATGGGAGCGATTCGCCCGATGACCGTGTTCGTGTGACCACCACGCTTACCGCTGTGCGTGTAGGGTGTCCCCTGCTCAAGCCGGCGACAAGCCTGCTTGGTGGTCGGGTCCCAACCCCGCAGCTCCAAGGTCTTGAACGCCTGAACGTAAGCGCTAGCGATGCCCTCATAGCTCAAGCGACGCTGCTGCATCAGCGCACGGGCGGTCGCCAACGTAAGCTGTGTCTCGTCCGTCCAGCACCCCGCCCGCAGCCGCTGCAGCGCGCGGTGGACGTGCCCCTGCGGCGCCAAGAAGTCGCGCACACCCCCGAGGCGGTGGAGCGCCCGCAGTGTCGCGTCGTTGTCATCCGAGAACGAGGAGACCGGCATGCCTAAGGCGTCCCCGATCGCGCAGCCCAGGAGCAGGCCCGTCAACCGATCCGCCGCCTTGAACCCACTCTTGCGACCCGCAGAGGCGGCTCCCCCCTCCGCAATGCCCAACCCGGCGACGCTGTCCCGCTCCCTAGCGGCTTCCAGCGTCTCGATGACCCCAGCAGGTAGACGTTCCGTTCCTCGGTTGGACATTTCCTTCCTCCGTCACGTAGGGGCACCCGCACAACCAGCGCGGCCCAGGGCAAGCGCTCGGTCGGACGAAGATGCGATGTGGGCAACGCTTCACCATGGCGATCAGGCGTATACCATGCACCCCCCCTGATCTCTACCGCTTTTCCGGACCCTGTCGCGAAAAAATAAGCGTCAATTTCCGTCGCTTATGGCGCTCTGCGTCATAAGGGGCCGCGGCTCTGAGAGACGCCTGTTCAGGTCCTGGCGGGCGCATCCAGATGCTCACCCGCTACCTGCGCAAGGACCGCGTCAGCCACCCGGAGGCCGTCGATCGCGGCGCTCACGATGCCACCCCCGTACCCTGCACCTTCCCCCGCCGGGTAGAGCCCTGCGTGGGACACGCTCTCCAGGCTCTTGGGATCGCGGCGCAGGGTGACCGGTGCGCTGGTCCGTGTCTCCACCCCGAGCAGGAGCGCGTCCTCGGAGAGGTAGCCCCGCATCTGGCCGTCAAAGCGCCGTACCGCCTCCCGCAGGCTGCGCGTGATCTCCTCCGGGTACGCTCCCGCGAGGTCCGCTGCGACGAGACCACGTCGATAGGTGCTCTTGCGGAGCGATCCCGAGGCCTGCCCCCCCAGGTAGTCGGTGAGGCGCTGCGCCGGTGCTTCAAAGGCCCCGCTGCCTGCGTCCCACGCCCACCCCTCAGCGGAGCGTTGCAGCGCCACGCCCGCGAGAAGCGGAGGCCAGGCAGCCAGCGCGCCTGGGGGGCACCATGGGGCGAAGTCCCGTGGCTCGACCGTCACCACCAACGCCGAGTTGGCGTAGCGGCCCGAGCGAGCAGCGTGGGACATACCGTTGATGCAGACCTCTCCCTCTTGGGTTGGCGTCGGCACGATGCTCCCACCGGGGCACATGCAGAACGAGTAGACGCCACGCGCCCGCTCGCCGCGACCCACCTGAGCCTTGAGCTCATACATGGCGGGCTCCAGAGCTGGGTGGTCTGCCCACTGGCCGTACTGGATCTCGTTGATCAGTGCCTGCGGGTGCTCCACCCGGAAGCCCAGCGCGAAGGCCTTGGCCTCCATGTGCACGCCCGCGTCGTACAACCACCGATACACGTCTCGGGCCGAATGCCCGACAGCCAGCACCACGTGGGTGGCGTCGATCCGCTCCCCATCCGCAAGGCGCACACCGCGCACGCGGCCCTCAGAGACCTCAAGCGAGGAGACCCGCGCGTCGAAGCGAATCTCGGCGCCCATGGCGCGGAGGGTCGCTCGGAACTGCTTCAGGAGCCGCACCAGCCGATCCGTTCCCAGATGGGGACGGGCCTCGATCAGGATGTCCTCAGGCCCACCCAGGCGTACGATATCCTCGAGCACCTCGCGAACCCGAGGTCCCCCAACGCGCGTGTAGAGCTTGCCGTCGGACCACGTGCCAGCGCCGCCTTCCCCAAAGCAAAGGTGGCTCTCCGGGGTGAGCACGCCCCGACCCATGAGGAGGCTCACGTCCTTGGCGCGCCGCTCCACCTCGCGTCCGCGCTCCAACACCACCGGGCGCAGTCCAGCCTCCGCGAGCTGCAGCGCCGCGAAGAGGCCGCAGGGTCCGGCGCCAATCACCACCGGCCGCGCGGCATCCACGGGCAGCCGTGGCGCCGGACGTAGGGTCGGGACCGCAGCGGCTACGCAGCTTCCGTCCGGTTGGGCCGCCTCGCCCGGAGCCAGCGAAACCTCGACGTGGACCACACGTCGGGGCTTGCGCTTCCCGCGAGCGTCCAGCGCCCGCCGCGCCACCCGCAGCTCCGAGAGCGCGTCGACCCCGACGCCCAGGCGCTGAGCGACCTCCTGGTGCAACACCTCAGGCGCCGCGTCCAGGTCGAGCTCGACGGGTCCAACGCGCCAACGCGACGGGCTCTCGATCATGGGAGCGTGAGCTCGAAGGTCGCCCGGAGCGCGCCCCGATCCGGTGGCACCGTGTCCTGCGCCTCCACCCGACCCCGCAAAATCCCCCCCTCGAAGTGGGTGATCTCAACGCTCCCACGGTCCGCGTGGTAGCGCTCGTCGCCGCGAGACCACGACAGGGCTGCGCCGGGTGTCCCTTCAGGTCCAGCGATGCGCACAGGCAGCGTGCCGACCTCGAGCACCAGGGGGAGCAGCAACGTGCAGGGCCCGTCAGCGGCGCGCAGCTCCCAGTGCTCGATCCCTTCGCTCGCCTCGCTGAGGCTGCAGGAGTGCTCCGGGAGGGCATCTAGGGCCTGGCCTTCCGCTGCGGGTTGCACGGCGAGGGGGGCAGGGGGCGGGGGCCCAGGCTCCTCGCGCGTGCAGGCAGGGTGCGCGACCGCGAGCACCAGGCCCAACCCCAACCCCGCCAGCGCAGAGCGACAAGACCGGAGCGCCGGGGGTCGGCGTCGAGACGCGCGCAGCGGGGAGCGTCGTTGCGATGGGTGCGGACTGGGGACCATGAAGACCTAGGGGGGGAGGGGTGCAGGAAGCTCCGCGCCGGCGCGGAGTGGTCAGCGTCGCTGCAGGGAGCTCCACTCGTTCCAGTTCTGGAGCAGCAAGAACGCGATCACGATGCCGATGAACATCTGGCCGCTGATCGCGCTCCAGACCAGCAAGGCTACGCCCAGCGTAGCAGACACGATCAAGCTGCGGCGGGTCGCCTCGTGCGCGCCCAGCCGACGCCGCAAGGCTGCCCGCAAGATCTTGCCTCCGTCCATCGGGTACACAGGCAAGAGGTTGAACACGCCCCAGATCAGGTTGAGGATCATGAAGACCCACAGGAACTGGCGGACGAGAGCCAGCTCCCAGGAGAGGGCGCCGACGAGCGACCAAGCGCCGTAGGACGCCCCCGCGAGCACCAAGCTAGCGATGGGGCCGGCAGCAGCGATCCAGATCGTGTGCTTGGGGGTCGGAGCTCCGCGCCACATCGTCAAGCCGCCCAGCCCCGTGAAGAGGATCTGGCTCGTGCCATAGCCCAGCCTCTTGACAGCGATCGCGTGGCCCAGCTCGTGGAAGAGCACGCCGAAGAAGATGGAGAGGACGAGGAACACGGCCATCGTCATCTGCTGCGGCCCCCCGCTCCCGAAGAAGAAGAGGACGAGCACCAGCAGAAGCGCAGCGCCGAGGTTCGCGGCGACGGGGAACCCGAAGAGGGTGAAGAGATGCTGGCTCTCGCGTGGGGAAAACCCGAACATGGTGCGTCCTCGTCAGCGTGCGCTCATTGCCGGCGGCGACGGCCAAAGCGGCCATCCAAGGGTCCTAGGATACGGTCAGCCTCCAGCCCCTCCTCCGCGAGGAGGCGGTTGACCCCCTCTACGTAGGAAGCCATGTGTCCTTCCGCGGCCGAGGGGAAGATCTGTGCGAGAGGTGCCATGAAGACGCGGTGGCCGAACACGGTCGGCGCAAAGCTCAGCAGCCATGTCACCTCTTCCCAAGGCATGACCTCCTCGGTCCATCGGTGGCTCTCGCGGAGGCGGTGCAGGGCGTCCTCGCAGCCAGGATGGCCTGTCTCCGCCAGGTGAATCGCGAAGATCGTCGCCAGCTCGGGTTCGATCACCTCGTCACGCAGCATGCTGGCCAGCGTCTCGAAGGCGAAGCTGCAGAGCGAGGGGTGCAGCGCTGCCAGCGTGCTGAGGGTCGCTGCCATCAGCTGTCGTTTCTCCTCAGGATACCCCGGGTAGCGGAGGCGCTCCGCGACCGCCAAGTGGAGCGGCGCGCCGAGACGCGCCAGCGCGCACGCCGCGGCCGCCTCCGTGTGCTCATCAGCACCTTCCTCCATCAGCCGGAGCATCGCGTCCCCCGCCGCGGGATCTCCAATCTCGCCGAGCAGCACAGCGTAACGCTGCAGCTCGAGCCGGTTGCGCCCAGGGGCGCTCAGCAGGGGCTCGATGCCCTCCATCAGGGGACCACGGGCCCAGCGCCCCCAACTGCGAACCTCCTCCGCGAGCAGCAAGGGTGGCATACCCGCCCAGCCCGACATCTGGTGGAGGACGTCACGGACCTGGCTGGCGTAGAGGGACTCCACCCCGTCGTCGCGGTCCGCGTCCGTGCTCGTCAGCGGAAAAAGCGTGCGCAGGAAGGGGGGGATCGCCGCGTCGGTGCGCGCACGCAGCCATAGGAGAAAGCGCTCGGGGTCCTCCCCCATCGCGAGGCCATGCTCCACGCTCTCGGGCGAGAAGTGCAGACTCCAGCCCAGCGGGTGCCAGCCAGCACGGCCGTACGCCCCAAGCCGTCGCAGGTCGTGCACGTGGGCATCGGCCGGGACCACCAGCGCTTCGCCCTCCCACTCCAGCCTCGCGACACCGGTCACCTTCGGCCCGGGGTCGGTCGGCATGTGCAGCCAGAGATCGACCTCGTCTCCGAAGAGCTCTTCGGCGTCCGACCACAACGCCTCAAAATCCAGATCGTCGGAGCGCTGCACACGACACCGCTCGGGGTCGATCTGGACCATCGTGCCCATCTCGTCCACCCGACCCACGCCCAGGGGTTCAAGGACCTCGCGCAAGAAGCGCAGGGTCCACGCCAAGCATTGTCCGACCGCGCGACCGTTCAGCTCAGCTGCGGTGACGGGCAGGTGGCCTCGCAGGGTCGGGTGCGCGATGCTGGGGAAGCCCTCCGCGCAGACCAAGCCGACACGCGAGATGTGCAGGACGAGGTTGGACACTTGCTCAAGCGGATACCACTGGAGCGGAGGAAGGAGCGTGAACGCGAAGAGCAAGCGCCCACGTAGCAGGTGCAGAAACTGTCGCCATGCCTCGAAGGCAGCCGCCCACCGCTCGTCGTCTTCCTCCTCGTCCTCCGGCTGCGGCATCGCGAGCAAGCTCTCCACGAGCTTCGGCGCGTCTCCACCCATCCAGCTCACCCAAGCGTTCGTCCACGGGTCGTCCATGCTGTGCGCCCACGTCCGCAACGTGTGGCGTGCGAAGCTCTCCGTACCGTCGACGTCCAACAAGTGCGAGGTGAACTCTGCGTCACCTATCGCGGGATCCAAGCCCCGGAGCGCGTCCAGCAGCGGCACGAGGGCGTTCGGCGCAGGGGGTGACCCGCCGCGGATCTGCACATAGGCCGTTCGGGCCGCGTAGAGCGGGTTGAGGCCAACGCCCAAGGGCCCGTCGTCTCGGCGGGAGGGCTGTCCGTTGTCACGCATCGCCAAGAAGGCGTCAGTCGCGAGCTGCACCTCAGCGCCCCGAATCACCCGGCGGAGGGCGTCCGATGCGTCCGGTGGGAGCACCCATGTCTCGTCGTCGGCTGCGTGCAAGAGCCCGAGCCGATAGAGCAGCCGGTGTGGTTGCGCAGCGGGTGGGGCGGCGTCGTCGCGCTGGAGGAACGAGCTCAGCGCGTCACGGTGGAGCGGCATCGGAGCCTGCGCGCACCACGACAAGACCTGCTGAGTGGGCGGATTCAGCGAGTCGAAGAGAGATCGCAGGCGCTCGGGCTCCAGGAGCATACGCGCCAAGGTGAGGCCCGTGCCTACGGGATGCCAGTGCAGGGGGTCAGGCTCACCGAGGAAGTTCGCGATCTCCTCCAGCTCCTCCTCTGGCCGCATGCACAGGTGCAGCGCCAGCGGCGCACCGAGGGCGTGCGCCGGTTCAAAGAGCGCGAGCCGCGTCTCCAAGGGCAGGGCGACCCTCGGCAGCTCGTCCTCCACCACCGGGCGAAGCTTGAGCACGAGCCCCTCCTCGGCGAGCTCGCGCAGCGGGCTCTTGCGTCCCACGCCCTTGTTGTCCTGCGCTTCCTCGCGCAGCAGCGCCTCCAGGCGCTCGCGCAGACGCGGCTCTAGCGCATTCGCCCGCGCCCGGATCAACGCAGGATCGATCAGCGCAGCGATCAGCGCGTCGTCGTCCGCCGCGCGCAAGCGCGATCGTAAGCGATCCCGATAACGTGGGTCGGTGTAAGGCAGGAGCTCTTCCACGCGGAACGAGGCAGCTCGGCCTACGGAGGTGTCGATGGTCACGGGTTTCTGCTCCATCGTGCAGCGACGCGCCGGGCGTGGGGCCCCTGCGTGGAGCCTGGAGCATAGGACCCTCTCCAGCGATTGCAACGCTGCCGTGGCTGGACCTGCTCGCCCCTCCTCTCGACCCCGCCGGCTCCTGGCTCTATCCAGTAGACGCGGCGCGCAGGGAGGCGACAGGGTGACAGCCGATCGGTGGCACACCACCGAAGCGGCCCTTGCGCTCGTGCCTAGGGAGCCCGCCTCTTGGGGCTGGGTCTCCAAAACCTTGTTGCGTCGACCTCGCTTGGATACCCTCTGCCGGGGGAGTGTCCCGATGGCCAGCTCTCCGATCACCGCTCAGGGGATTCCTTGGCAGAGCTCAGCTCAGCAGCTTGGTCCGCGCAGCTCATCGGCGTCCGGGGGAGTCTGCCTGCCAGCGGCCGACAGACCCAGCGCACCGGTGGCGCGACGACCACCCTCCTCGTGCGATCCTCTGCAGGCGTCCTTTTGGTCGACGCCGGCAGCGGCATCGCGAATCTTCGGATCGACGAGGGTGTCCCCATCGAGATCGTCTTCACGCATCTCCACCATGATCACATCTGTGGACTCCCCTTCTTCACGCCCCTCTACGAGCGCGGGCGTGAGATCACGCTGAGCGGGGTAGGGAGAGGCGAAGCTGCGTGGTCACAGGCGTTGGTGGGCGCCTTTCAGCCTCCCTACTTTCCGGTCCCCATCGAGCGGACCTGGGACGCCCGTGTCGCGCTGCGTGCGCTCGCGCCCGAGGGAGACGAGCCCTTGCTCGGCGTAAACCTCCGCTGGGCCGAGGTGCCGCACCCCGGCGGCGCCACAGCCTTTCGGATCGAGACCGAACGTGGCGCGCTCGTCTACGCCCCGGACGTAGAGCTGGCGAAGGGAGCGGACTCCCTCGTGGCGCTGGCGCAGGGGGCGGACGTGCTGGTGGTCGACGCCCACTTCTCCACGGAGGAGTACCCTCGTCATGTTGGCTGGGGCCACTCGACCCCCGCGCAGGCTGCGGCCTTGGCCACCAGCGCCGGCGTTGGGAAGCTCCTCTTGACCCACCACGCTCCCTGGCGCGACGATGCTGCCGTGGAAGCCCTCGTCGACGAAGCGCGACAGATCTTCGCTGCGGCGGACGCCGCGCGAGAGGGCATGGAGCTCCTCTTTCTGGATCCGAGATGACCGACGAAACCCGCAGCCCTTTGCCCCCTGAGCCGATCGAGGAGATCGTCGCGCACTGGGCCCTGCTGGAGGAAGGGTGGGTGCCGGACGTGCGGCTGCGCCTGCGCGGCGGCATCATCGAAACCGTGCTGCGGGATGCGCCTGACCCCGACGCGGTGGACCTGCTCTTGCCCGGGTTCCACAACGCACACGCCCAGTCCTTCCTGTGGAGCTTGCGCGGCCGGCTCCAGTACGCCGATGCCCCGGAGGACGAGCTCCCGTGGCGCAACGCCGCGATGGAGTGGGCCCGCAAGGTGGATCTCTCCACCCAAGAGACCACCGCCTCGCTGGCGTATCGTGACATGGCCCAGTGTGGGGTGGTCCACGTCGCCGAGATGCTCTGGATCCATCACGACCGAGACGGGGAAGCGCACAGCGAGCCCGCCCAGGTCGCGCGCATGCACGTCGAGGCGGCGCGCCGCGCGGGGCTGCACCTGACCCTCGTCCCGACCTACTTCGGGCGCTCGGACTACGGGCAAACGCTCGACGGCGCAGATGCGCGCTTCGCCTTCGCTGAGGTCGATGCCTTCCTCACCCACGTGGAGGCCATCCACGCAGAGCTCGCAGGCGAGCCTGACCTGAGCTTTGCGCTCGGCGCCCACGGGCTGGACACCGTCGACGGCGACGCGCTGCAGCGTCTCTTCGCCTTCGCTGCTCAGCGTGGCTGGAGCTTCCACGTCCCGGTAGCGGCCTTCCCGCGTGACGTCGAGCGCTGCGTCGAGCACACCGGGCTGAGCCCCGTCGCCTATCTCCACAGCCTGGGCGTCCTGCAGGAGCGGACCACGCTCATCCACGCGCTCCACCTCTCGCCCTCCGACCAGGATCTCCTGGCAGCCTCTGGTGCCCGCATCTGCGCGTGCCCGACCACCGAGCGTGACCTGGGCGCAGGGCTCCGGCCCACCCGCGAGCTCTGGGCTGCAGGTGTCCCCATGTGCATCGGCTCCGGGGCCAACACGATCGTCGACCCCCGCGTCGAGATGCTCCTCTTGGAAGCCCACGAGCGCTTGCGGCTGGGGCGTCGTATTGCGTTGGTGGACGCGGCCCGGGGCGTGAGGCGCCCGTCATCGGTCGTCGTCGCTTGGGCCACGGCCGGGGGCGCCGCGGCCTGCGGACGCGACAGCGGGGTCCTCGCCGAGGGCAAGATCGCCGACGTCATCGCCCTCCGCGCTGCCGACAAGGTCTCCACCCCGGCGGAGGCGTGGGACGCGCTCGATCGCTGGCTCTACTGTGCCGTCGACGTACAGATCGACGGCACATGGGTCTCCGGCGTCAGGCGCCGATGAGGCGCTGACGCCGCCGGCTCAGGGAGGGCTCAGTCGTGGCGGGTCACGGGGTTCGACAGCGTCCCGATCTCGGGCACGGACACCTCCACGACGTCTCCTTCGTGCAGGCTCCCCACGCCTGAGGGGGTGCCTGTGCTGAGCACATCCCCAGGCTCCAGGGTCATGACGCGCGAGACAAACGCGATCAGCGCGGGGATCGAGAAGATCAGGTCGTCCAGGCCCGACCGTTGGCGCAGCTCCCCGTTGACCCGGGTCTCGAGCTGCATGGTCTCCGGCTGCTGGTGCGTGATGATGGTGGGGCCCAGCGGGGCGAAGGTGTCAAAGCCTTTGGCCCGCGTATAGCGCTGCTCCTTGCGCTGGATGTCCCGCGCCGTGACATCGTTCATCAGCGTGTAGCCCAGCACGTAGGAGAGCGCGTTCGCCTCCTCGACATCCTTGGCGACCTTGCCCATGACCACGGCCACCTCCCCCTCGTAGTGCACGTCCGTGGACGCGTGAGGGAGCACGATGGACTCTCCGCTGGCGACGACAGCGCTCGGCGGCTTCAAGAAGATGAGGGGCTCTTCTGGGAGCGCCTTCCCCATCTCCTCAGCGTGGGCGCGATAATTCAGCCCCACGCAGACGATCTTGCCGGGGTACACCGGGGGCAGCAGCGAGGCGTCGGGGCCGCTCAGACGCTCCAGCAGCTCGCGCGGCGCAGCGCCTTTGCCGAGCTGACCAAAGTGCAGGGAAGCCGCCGTGGTCCGGTCATCGTCGCTGAGCTGGACGTAGTAGGCGACCCCTTCGAGCTGGCGTCGTTGAAAGCGCATCAAGGCACCTCACCGGGCAAAGGGGTCAGCCACTTCCGTCAGGGTTGCGCCGCGCTCTCTTCCGCACCGTTGGGCTCCTCCACGGGCTCGGGGAGGGGGTCCAGCAGGGGGACCGTCACGCGGTAGACGTAGTTGCAGTAGCCGTAGAAGTCCGGATCCTGAGCGTCCGCGGGCGGCGGCGTCGCGCCTTCGCGAGGCTCGCAGGTGAACTCGTGCAGGTAGACGCCGAAGTCCACGTTGGCCTTGCCCTCCATCTGGATGTCGATGCGCGCGCCCGAGCTGAGCAGGAAGACAGGGCGTGGGTCTTGGTTCGAGTGCCCCTCCGGCGCGGGGTGCGCTGCGAAGGTCATCGGCGTCGTCAAGACGTTGCCCTCACCGTCGCGGATCCAGATGTTGTTGTACGCGATCCGCGCTCCCGGAGGCTCCGTGTTGAGCACGATGACACCCATCAGGGGGTAGCGGTCACGCGCGAGGTCAGGCCGGTAGGCGCGTCGCCAGGCGAGCTCGCGCGCGTTGTCTTCGACAGGATCCATCGTGATCGTGAGCGACGCAAAGTAGCTGCCCGTGAAGTCCTGCTGCCACGGCGAGTCGTCGTCCCGGAAGGGAGGGATGACGACCTCGCGATCCTGGTACACGCCACCTCCGCGAACCGTGAAGCGGAAGGGGCGGTCCGAGGGGATGTTCTCGTAGGTCACCTGAGCCCGCGTGGGCGTGGTCTGGTCCCGCCGCGTGCCACGGAAGATCATGACCGGGTTCGGGTAGCGGTCCTCGGGGAGGCCCTCCGCCTCGACCAAGAAGTTGTTCGGAATCGTGGTGATCTGCACCGTCCCGAAGCGAGGAGCCGCCTCCATGCGTTGCCGACGCTCCTCTTCTTGTGCGGCGACCAGCGCGAGGCGTCGCTCCTCGATGATGTCGTAGCCCTGGAGCAGCCGCACGAGCTCGGTGCGCTTCTGCTGCGGCATGATCGCGAAGAGGATACCGAGGACCACGAGCGAGGCGATGGACACGCCGAGGAAGATCGGGAGGTAGGACTTGGTGACGCCCTCCTCCTCCATCGTCGCGTCGTAGAGGGGCGATTGGGTGGGATCGCTTGGAGGCGTCTCGTCGGGACCGAGCGCGAAGACTCCGGAGAGCCGCCCATCTTCGCTGACCTCTAGACCGTCAGCACGAGCGGGTGACGGCGTCGCAGCAGGTGCGGGCGCGGCGCTCTTGCCCTTCTTGCCCTTCTTACCCGATTCCTCGCTCGCGCTCTTCTCGGGCGCGCTCTTCTCGGGCGCGGGCGCTGCGGTTTCGACTGCTTCGGCGGCGGGGAGAGCGGCAGACTCGTCGCCTTCTTCCTCCTGGACGCCCAGCTTTTCAGCCAATTCATCCAGCAGCTCGGTCGCCGACCCAGCCTTCTCTTCTCCGCTATCCTTCTTGTTCTCCGCCATCTCGCTCCTCGACAAGCGGGCCATGGGCTCCATGCGGTGCGCGACACTACGGCCGAAGCCCGCAGATTGTCAACGTCCTTCCCCCAGGGTAGGCCCTTGCGCCCCATGCCAACCGGGGCCAAAAGAAGCGACTAGACAACCTGGAGGGGGAATGGTTCCCAATCCCGCGCAGGTTTGTCACAACGCATTCTCTGGGGAGGTGCCCCCAGGGATGCCCTCCTCCGCAAGGACCGCTGTGCACCGAGCTCACCCCCTACCGCCCCTGTGCGCTCACGCGCAGAGCGCGCGGCGCCGCCTCCTCGCCTTCATGCGGGGACCCGATCTACCCGCTGGCACCCACCCGGTAGCCATGGGATGGACCAGGCCCCTGCACCTCACCGCAGGCTGGTTGGTGCTCTTGGTGGCCCTCGTCTGGGCGTGGATGGGGCCGCAGTCGACCCTGAGCGCGTACGCCGGTCCGCTGCCGCCGCCGGCGTTGCTCGACGGACCTCCGGAGGTGAGCGCTGGGGCGCCCGTGATCGCCGGCACCCCGCTGCTGCAGGCCGTCCTCGTCGTGGAACAGGACGGCTATAGCCCTGGGACATCGCTACGCGCTGGCGCCTGGGTTGAGCTCGCTGAGGGCTGGCACATCTATTGGCGCAGCAGCGGTGACGCTGGGCTGCCCACCGAGCTCGTCGTGAGCGCGCCGGGGCTGGAGATCGCGCCGCTCTCGCTGCCGCACGAGGCGCTGGCGCCGGTCGTCCCGGACGGAGACCCCCTGCCCGCCCGCTGGCCCGCCCCGCGGGTCTTCGAGGAAGGCGGCGGCTTCATCCTGACCTACGGCTACACCGACCGCGTGCTCCTCCCCTTCCTCCTGCATGTGCCAGAGGACGCACCCGACACGACGATCCTCGAGGCCACCCTCGACTACCTCGTCTGTGAGGTCGACTGCATCCCCGGCCAGGTGACCTTGCAGCGCACGCTCCACCGTCACGAGGGCCCGCTCGCAAGGGATGCCGAGTCCGCCGCCTTCTTCGACGCGTGGATCGAGAAGATCCCCCCACGTGTGGACGCGCACCCGACGTGGACGATCGACTGGGCGTGGTCGCACGACGAGCTGCCGCGCGGCCGGGAGGTCGAGGTGGCCCTTGGCATCACGGTGTGCGCCGAGCCTTCCTCCGCGGAAGCATGCCCCCCCCTGGCCCTCGACGAGCGGGCGCTCTTGGCGTTTATCCCAGACGCGAGCCTCGGGGTCGCTTGGGAGCAGCCGACCGCGCACCCTCACCCGAGCGCCTCGGAGGGTCTCCTTGTGCGGTGGGTGGGCGCGGCCACGCCGGACCACAGCCCCTCGCCGGGCGCGCTCCGCGGCCTCGTGCACCTGGTCCACGGCGATCGGCCTGTCGTGGTCGAGGTGAACGCGTCACGCGAGTGGGCGTCGCAGGATGGAGGCGTCGCTGCCCAGCCATCGCCCCTCCTCGCTGCGCGTCCGACGGCAGGCACAGCGATGGGCGGAGAGACCCCACCCGCGCCTGCGTTGCCGCGGCTTCCGTGGTGGCAGGCGCTCGTGATGGCCTTCTTCGGGGGCATGCTGCTCAACCTGATGCCCTGTGTCTTCCCGGTGCTGGCCATCAAGGCCTACGGCTTTGCGCACTTGGCCCAGGCCAGCGGACGCGCCAAGGCTGAGCAAGCCGTCGGCTACAGCGCAGGGATTGTCGGCTCCATGCTGCTCCTGGCCGCTGCTGTCATCGGTCTCCGGTGGATGGGCACCGAGGTGGGTTGGGGCTTCCAGTTCCAGCACCCCCTCTACATCGCCCTCGTCGGGGCGCTCCTCGTCGTGTTCGCGCTTAACCTTTTCGGCGTGTTCGAGGTGGGTGTCGGTCAGGTCGACGTCCTCGATCGGGCGGTGCAGCGCACCCACGGCATCCGGCGCTCGCTCTTCGAGGGCGTGCTGGCCGTCGTGCTCGCGACCCCTTGCAGCGCACCCTTCCTGGGGACGGCCGTTGGATTCGCCCTGGCTTCGCCGCCCCTGATCATTCTGCTGGTCTTCGCGACCTTGGGCTTGGGTCTCGCCTTCCCCTACGTGCTGCTCTCATCCGTCCCAGCCGCCGCGCGCCTCATTCCGCGCCCCGGGCCCTGGATGGAGACCTTCAAGAACCTGCTCGGTTTCGCGCTCCTCGCGACCGTCCTGTGGCTCTTGTGGGTGCTAGGGCAGACACAAGGCGTGGATGGGCTGATCCAGGTGCTGGGCTTCTTCCTCGTCACGGGGATGGCCGCCTGGATCTTCGGGGGGGCACAGCAGCGGGAGGGACGCTCCAGGCCGCTCGGCTACGCCATGGCGGGCGCCATGGTCGTGGCGTCAGGAGGATGGCTTCTGGACTTCCCAGGCGCCGCTGAGCGCGCGCCCGCGGACCGTCTGGTCGAGGGCGCGATCTCGTGGCTAGCGTGGGACGAGGCTCAGATTCCGCAACACCTCGCCGATGGGCGCCCCGTCTTCGTAGACTTCACCGCGGACTGGTGCATCACATGCAAGGTGAACGAGCGCACCGTGCTCTCGTCCTCCAGGGTGCTCGACGCCATCGCGACGCACAGGGTGGTCATGATGAAGGCCGACTGGACGGATGGCAACGACGAGATCCGCGAAGCGCTCGCCCGCTTCGGTAAAGCCGGCGTGCCCATGTACCTGCTCTACGCGCCAGGCCGACCTCAGGAGCCGACGCTCCTGCCGGAGGTCATCACACCTGACATGGTGGTCCGTGCGTTTGCGGCCGCCCTTCCTTCCCCCCCCACCATGGAGCCATGAACATGCGCGCTCTCTCCCTCGTCTTTGTCCTCGCCGCCAGCGCGGGCTTGGCAACCTCCACCCTCGCGTCCACTGCCGAAGAGGCGCGTCCAACACCAGGCTCCGGCGACACCCGGGCCGCCCAAGAGGGTTCGGCCGCGCGTGCGGTCGTGGGACAACCAGCTCCGGACTTCACCTTGCAAGACCACGAGGGGCGCACCCACCGCCTCGCGGACTACCGTGGCAAGATCGTCGTCCTCGAGTGGACCAACCCGGAGTGCCCCTTCGTCGTCCGCCACTACAACGCCCGCACCATGCAGCGCCTCGCGCAGACCCTGGCCGGCGACGACTTCGTGTGGCTCTCCATCAACTCGACTCACCACAACCGTGTGGAGCAGACGTTGGAGTCCATCCAGACCTACGGCCTGCCCTTCCCTGTCCTCCAGGACCAGTCCGGTGATGTAGGCCGCCTCTACGGCGCGCGCACCACGCCGCACATGTACGTCATCGACGCCCAGGGCGTGCTGCGCTACGCAGGTGCTATCGACGATGATCCGCGCGGGCGCTCGGAGAACCCCGACAACTACGTCCAGCGTGCCGTCGCGGCCCTCCGCGCCGCTCAGCCGGTGGATCCCTCGTCCACCCAAGCCTACGGCTGCACCGTCAAGTACGAAGGCGTGCGCTAACGCGCAGCGTACAGCGCGCGTCACCGAGGGCGCGTGAGCGACCGACCCGCCGTCGCTCTGCGACCTCAGCGCAGCAGGCCCTTCGGCCGGGCCAGGCTGCGCCTACCCTCTCTACACCTTCGGCCGGGCCAGGCTGCGCCTACCCTCTCTACACCTTAGGCCGCCCCAGGCGCTGGCCACGCTAGGCGCTGCGCGCGGCGCTGGACCTGGACGCGTGCCCCTCGTAGGCTGAGCTGCAGCGTTCGGGGTGCAGCGCACCCCTGGGTCATTGGGCTCTCGCAGAGGCATCGCCATGGTCGCTTGGACTGGCACGGGGCGCATCGCCCCCATCACGCTCGTCATCTTCACGACGGGACTACTCTTTTGTTCAGCGTGCGGTGGGTCCAGCGGCGGGGGTACCCCCGATCCTCAGGACGTCGCAGAGGACGCACACCTGGACAGCGCACCGGATGGGCGGGAGGACGGCGTCGATGACCCCCAGCCGGATGCAGACCCGGTCCCCGACACGGAGGAGCCCAGGCCGACGCCCTGGGACGGCCCCTTCTTGCCCGACGCGCTCCTGCCTCCAGCCGGCAGCGTCTGGCACGCGCCCGACGCCCCGGAGGCCCTGCGCATCGCAGCTGAGGACCTGCGCTTCTTCCTCAGTGACATGGGCGTCGCCTCTGCGCTGCACATCTCGGGCGAGGCCCCGGCGTGCGCTCCCGGGCACGTGCACGTCGTGATGGTCGGCGAGGGGCTAGGCTCCCTGCCGATCCCGCGGGAGGGGACCAATGACCAGACGTGGCGGATCCGAGAGCTGCGCTGTGAAGAGGGCGACAGCGTCGGCATGGTCGTCCTGCTCGCAGGTCGCGGGCTCTTGGGCCGCCAGTACGCGGCCTATGAGTGGCTGCACCAGCTCGGCGTCCGCTTCTTCCACCCAGAGCAGACCTATGTGCCCGAGCGCCCGCTGTGGCCGCGCGACGCCATCGAGCGGCGCCACACCCCAGACTTCACTTGGCGCAGTGTCAGCCTCCACCTGACCCACCCCTTGGAGCTTGGTGACATCTTCCGGCTGGGCGATGAGCGATACCTTGACGAGGCCCTGCGTTACATCGACTGGCAAATTCGCAACGGCGCCTCCTTCGGGACGCAGGGGGTGGGTCGAGGCGCGCACGCGGAGTACGGCATCATGCGCGGGCTCCCTCGGGACTCGGGGATGTCGCTGCACAACCAACAGCAGGGCGCCAGCGCGATCATCGATCCCGATGATCCTCGCTCGGACGAGGAGCAGATCGCTGCGGCCATCGACGCCCGCTTCGGCGATGACCCCGCCCGCTACCCCAAGTTCTTCTCCTTCACCTTCAACCCTTCGGAGTTCACCGAGATCGACGACCGCGACGTCGTGCGGCAGATGACCTTCCTGGTCAACACCATCCGCGACAAGTCGCCTGACACGATCGTGATGTGCACCAACCACGGCACCGCCGGACCCCCGACGCCGCACTACGGCGTCCGCTACTACGACCTGCCTCAGTTCGCGCCACCCGAGCTGGGGGTTCGGGTCCACTCGCTCATGTTCTATGACCTCTTCCGCCCCGCGCCGGTGTACGGGAATCAGAGCTTCCGATTCCTCTTCGATTTCATGGTCCAGGAGTACACCCGCCGCCGCATCTGGCACTACCCCGAGGCGGCCTGGTGGCTCACCTTCGACATCGCGTTGCCCCTCTACTTGCCGATCACGTTGGAGGCGCGCCATCGGGACATCCAGGGCATCGCCTTCATGCTCAGCGGGGGTCTCGATGGCCACCGGGTGTTCGGCTCCGGACATGAGTGGGGCTACTGGCAGAATGAGTACTGCCCCTTTCGCATGACCATGGATATCAGCTACGGGTGGCGGGACTGCGTGGCGGACATCGCGATGACCGCTGGTGACGCCGCCCCCGTCCTAGCGGGTGTGATCGAGCGCGTCGTGGAGTACCAAGAGCGCGACCTCATCTACGGGGATGTCCTCCAGTACGTCGTCGGATCCGATCCAGAGACCGAGATCGCGGCCAGCATCGGCATCGACTTCCACCCCTTGCCTCCCTCTCCCAACGAGGTGCGCCAGTGGAGCCTGGACCAGGTGCAGGACTGGCAGCGTCGTGTCGCACCTCAGCTCAAGCGCATGGATCTGGACTACGCCGCGGAGGTCGAGCGCCTGCGCGCGGTGCAGGGCCTTGTCCCGGAGAGGGGTCGCCCCTGGTTTGATGAGATCCTCGATGGGGTCGAGGCGAGCGGCCTCCGCGCGCGTCACGCCTACGAAGCGTGGGGAGCTCTGATGACCTGGCGCCAGTCCCAGATCACGGGTTCCTCCACCCTGGCGACACGGGCCGAGGAGCTCCTCGCGCGGGCTGAGGCCACCACGGAGGAGGCTAGAGCGGTGGTGCGGCGGCGGGAGGGCGGCTACCGCTATCTGCCCCTGGAGCGTTCGATCGCCGGCGGAGAGGCAGGCGACGAGGACGACAACTGGACCGTCTACGGCTATCGCTACCTCAACCGGACCCACCATCTCTACTACTACACACGCGTGAATCGCTTGATCACCGAGGTGATGCAGGGACCCAGCGGTGGTTTCGAGATCGACGACGCGCTCCTGGCGCCGGCGCAGCCCCTCATCCTCCGGGTCATCGACCTCACGTGGGAGGACGTCCTGATCGATCTGGGCGACGGCACCGAGACCCGCGCGCGTCAGGTCGAACACACCTACGACGCGGCTGGGGTGTACGCTCTCACCTTGGAGGGTCAGCAAGAGGGTGCGCTGCGCGAGGAGCAGATCGAGGTGGCGCAGCTCCTCAACCGTCTGTCCTCTGGCTTCAGCGGGCGCATCCTCTCACCTGCGGGCGTCGACCTCATCGAACCCGTCATCCCCGGCCTGGAGCTGGGTGCGCTCGATGAGGACCACTGGGTGCTCGGCTTTTCCGCCCACGCCGACGGACGTGTCGCGCCGCTCCGTTGGTCGATGTTGCGGCGCAACCACCAAGCGGCGGGGCTGCGGACCCACGCCGAACGCATCCTCGTGCCGGTCGTGAACCGCGCGCAAGGCGTGGTGCAGGCTTCCCTCCAGGTGGAGAACGGCGTCGTCTCGGTGGAAGGAGCAGGCGAGGACATGGCCGTGCACATCCGAGGGGATCTGGCGATGGACGCGGTCGTGGACGCCGTCGTCAGCGTCGGCGGCTTCGAGCCTCGGGGCGCCCGGAGCGTGGTCGCCTCGCTCCTGGGCTTCACCCCCGAGACCCTGCCAGGCACGCTGCCCTTTGAGGCGCGCTTCCCGGTGCAGCGCGTGCAGGGCGAAGGGTTCTAGGCGGCCCCGCCTCAGTCCGTCGGCACGACAACCGGGGGCTCGGGGACGGTCCGGACGAGGCGCACACCACGCAAGCTGCCCCGGAAGGTCCTGGACTCGTTGAAGCGCATGGCGGCTCGGACATCCGTCGCGGAGTTGTTCCAACCGCCTCCGCGGAGCACGTTCGAGCCGGAGCCGAGGCCGGGACCTACTGGGTCCTCGCCCCCTTGGATCTGGGTGGTAAACGCGGTCCACGTCCACTCGTGTACGTTGCCCAGGATGTCGAAGAGGCCCCAGGCGTTGGCTTCCAACGCCCCGGTCGGTCTGGTGGTGCCGTTGGTGTTGCAGTCGTAGTACGCGAGGGTCGCGAGCGGCGTGCCGCTGGGGAAGGTGCCGGCGCCGGTGAGCGAGATGCAGGTCGATCCCGACTGGCGGTTCCCTGCGTAGGTCGCGGTGGTCGTCCCCGCGCGCGCCGCCCGCTCCCACTCTGCCTCCGTGGGGAGACGGTAGCCCTGGCAGTCTAGCCCTGAGAAGGTCACGTTGTCGCAGCTCGGCCCCTGACAGGACGCCAGGGTGCCCATACAGCCATCTCCATACACGCCGCTCCCAGGATTCACACAACCGCTCAGCGTGTAGCAGGGCGGCAGGCCCTCCAGGATACTCAGGACGTTCGCGAAGATGATGACATCCCACCAGCTGATGCGCTCGGCGGGGCAGTGTGGGCTCGTGCAGGTTCGCGTCCCACCCATCCCAAAGCGCGAGGGCTCCGGACCAAAGGGCGGGGCGGACTGTGTTGGCCAGCCAGCCATCTGGCGCTCGGCCGCGGGGAGGGCGTTCCACGTGTTCATGACGATACGCCAGTGATCTTGGGTCACAGGCGTTCGGAGCATGAAGTAGTCCCGCGTGATGGTGACCTGGACCTGCGACTCGCGGGTCCCGTTGCGGCCCCACTCGTTGCCGGGGGACCCCATCACAAAGGTCCCCTGGGGGACAAACTGAAAGCGCAAGGGGAGCGCGTGCTCGCTCACCACGACGTAGGGGGAGCAGTGGGGCAGGGTCGTGTCGGTGGGGCACCAAGCGTCCTTCGGGCACTCGGCGTCCGCCTTGCACGAAGAACCCAAGCCAGTTCGGTAGCCCTCCACCCAGGTCGAGCTGACGGTCGTGGCGCCGGTGGCGCTCACGCGGAGCTGGTACCAGCGCTTCGCCCGGGGCTCGATGTCCCCGTCCAGGAACGAGAGACCCGTCGCGCCAGCCAGGTTCGTAGGCCGCCCATCCTCTTCTTCGGACCACCGCCACTGGTAGCTCGGGGTGCCGACGGCTCGCCTGCCCGCCGCGCCGATCGCGGGGCCCGCACCCATGACGTTGACCGCGCGGATGTCGTAGGTCCTGATCGGCCCCGGGACGCGGGTCGCCGCGGCGGAGGAGAGCGCTACGCCGCCGGGATCGTTGTTGCTCGCAGAAGGGGTCGCTGCGACCAGATGGCCCGGCGATGCCTTGGTATCCGTCCAATCTCCTCCCGCGACGCTCTCCCAACTGCCGTTGTCTACGCGCACTTGGTAGCCGGTGATCGGCGCCGGAGCGCGCCACCCCGTGGCGGTGTCCGAGAGGGCGCTCGTCTGCGCGCTGGTGACCGCGCGCACCCGGTAGGAAGCGTTGGCGCCAGGGGAAGCCGCCTGCGCCGCACCCCACGTCACGTTGATGTGCGCCGTCAGGTCCGTGGTCGCGCTGGCGTTGGGGATCGCCCCCGGTGCCCCTCCCGCCGGTGCGTCCGTGTCATCATGGGTGGTTCCGGTGACGGGAGCGTTGGTGATGCGCACGCCTCCGCGGTAGACGTGGTAGCCCTCCACACCGGGCACGGATGCCCATGTGACCGTCACATGCTCCGCGTGCGTTCCTTGCGACGCGCTCACGTCGGTGGGCACACCGAGCAGGGGAACGCACGCGCCGGCGATCTCTTCGTAGCCGCTCAGGCATGCGTCGCAGAACGCGTCCGCCATGGGATCGCTTTGCGTGCAGGCGCGGTGCAGGGTGTCGCAGTCGAGCGCTTCACACACAACGATCAGCTCGCACACAGCGCCGCTCGCGCGGTACCCGCTAGCGCAGTCGCCGCAGGCGGCGTCTGCGCTGCCAACACCTTCGTCACAGAGGCGGTGTTGATCGTCGCAGCCGAGATCGACGCAGCGCAGCGGGCGGCGCCCGAGCGTTGGTGTGGAGTGGTTGGTGAGGGCGCCAGGGGCGCTGACCTCCACGCGGTACCATCGGGAGGTCCCGGGAGCGATGCTCTCGTCGAGGTGTGTGAGCCCGCCTGCGCCGGGCAGGGCCGTGTAGGTGCCGCCTTCTGCGCTGGACCACGCCCAGCTGTAGGTGATGGCGCCCACGTCACGACGCCCGATGACGTCTGCGCTGGCCGACCCAGCTCCCGCGCTGTTGATCGCGCGAACCCGGTAGGTACGGGTGGCGCCCAAGGTCGTGCTGCCGGCGACCGCCATCAGCGCGACGCCCTCGTCTCGATCCGTGCTCGCGCTCGGCTGGGCGATTGCGATCGTGCCGGCCGGAGCGTTTTCGTCCGTCCACGTTGTCCCGAGCCCTGCCGGGGTCCACGCGCCCTGATCCACGCGGACTTCGTAGCCGGTGATGGGGGACGCAGCGCGCCATCCGAGGGCCTCCGCCGAGAGGCTGCTCTCTTGGGGGCCTGCGACGGCCCGCACCCGGTAGCGGGTGTCCGCGCCGGGAGGAGGTGTCGCCGGTGCCCACGTGACCTGGACATCGTCGCTTCGGTCCTCGCTGGCGCTGACACCCTGGACGGCGGAGGGCAGGCCACCGGCCGGCGCGCCCGTGTCCTCCCAGGTCGTCCCCGTGATGGGGGTCGTGGTCGCCCGCACGCCGTTGCGGTACACGTGGTAGCCCGAGACGGCAGGGACGGTGCTCCACGTCACCGTGACGTGGCCTTGCGCGGTGCCTTGCGACGCCGAGACCGTGGTCGGCGCGGGCAGCGGGGAGACACACTCGCCGAGCACCTCCTCAAAGCCAGGCAGGCATGTGGTGCAGACTGCGTCGGTCTGCGGGGTGGGCTGGTCGCACACGCGGTTCATGCCGGCACAGTCGAGCGCCTCGCAGGTCACCACCAGCGCGCAGACGCCCGACTCCTCCCGGTAGCCGTCCAAGCAGGCCCCGCACTGGGCGTCCGCTTGCGGGTCGTCCTGGTCGCACTGCCGCTGTTGATCCCCACACGCTAGCGCCTCGCAGGTGACGATCAGCTCACAGACGCCGGACGCCTCGCGGTACCCCTGCTGGCAGGCCCCGCACGCGGCGTCGGTGCTCCCTGAGCCTTGGACACAGACCCGCGCTTGGTCAGCGCAGGCGAGCTGGGCGCAGCGCAGCGGTCGCCGACCTTCCACCGCGCCCGTGAGCGCGTCAGCAGCACCGGCCGCGCGCGCTCTCGCTCGGTACCAGCGCACCGCGCCATGGGGGACCGTGTCGTCCAGATAGGTGAGCGCTGTCGCGCCGACGATCTCCTGGAAGGGGCCGGCCTCTGCGTCGGCGCGCTCCCACTGGTAGCCAACGCTCCCCACGCTGCGGCGACCCTGGACGCCTGCGCTGCTCGCGCCCGCACCCGCGTCGTTGCGCGCCCGCACCCGGTAGGTCTGCTCGGCCCCTGGGCTCGTGCCAGCCGCGGCTACGTTGAGCACCACACCGTCGCTTCGGTCTCGGCTCGCGCTCGCGGCACCCAACGTCACCACACCTGCCGCCGCGGCGGTGTCGCTCCACTGGGCAGCGATGCCGATCGAGACCCATGGGCCGTCGCCAACGCGCACCTCGTAGTCTGTCACGGCCTGTGCTTTGCGCCAGCCCGTAGCCTCCGCTGACAACGCACTCTGCTGCGCGGCGCTCACGGCACGGATGCGATAGCGCGCTTGCGCCCCGGCGGGCACGCTGGCGCCGGTCCAGCTCACGCGCACTTCACTGGGGAGGTTCGTGGACGCCTGCACGGTGCTGGGTGCGGCCGGGACCCCGCCCGACGGGGCGCCGGTGTCTAACCATGCGGTCTCAGCGATGGGGTCTGGCGTGACCCGTTCGCCGTCTCGGTAGACATGGTACGCGCTTGCGCCGGGCACCGCGCTCCAGCTCAGGCTGACCGCGCTCACGTTGGTGCCCTGAGATGCCACGACATTCCCTGGAGCAGGCAGCGGGAGCACGCAGGTGCCGTCGACCTCCTCGTAGCCTTCGATGCACCCGCTACAGAGCGCATCGAGCGTCGGGTCATCCTGGGCGCAGTGGCGGTGCAGGGCGGCGCAATCCAACGCCTGGCAGGTCACGATGAGCCTGCACACGCCCTCGTCCTCTCGGTAGGTGCTCAGGCACGCGCCGCATGCGGCGTCGCTGCTGCCGCTCCCTTCTGTGCACGACCGCTGCGCAGCGCCGCAGCCGAGATCCACGCAGCGCAGGGGGCGCCTCCCCTGGGTCGTGGCGGACAGGTTGGTCGCGGCGCCAGCGGCGCTCACACGTACGCGGTACCAGCGGGTCACGCCTGGCAGGGCGGCCGTGTCCAGGAAGGCGAGGGTGTTGGCGCCGCTCAGGGCAGCGTAGGTGCCCGTCTCCTGGTCCGCCCACTCCCACTGGTAGCTCACGCTGCCGATGTCGCGTCGGCCGGTGGCCGTGGTGCTCTCGGTTCCGGTCCCAGCGGCGTTCACTGCGCGCACCTGGTAGACGCGTGAGGCGCCGAGCGTTGTGCTGGCAGCGACCGCTCCCAGCGCGATTCCGTCGATGCGGTCCAGGCTTGCTGTTGGCGCAGCGATGGTGATCGTCCCTTCAGGCGCCTCGGTGTCGGACCAGAGGAGCACGTCGCCGATCGGCTGCCAAGCGCCACCATCGAAGCGGAGCTCGTAGTGTAGCACCGGCTCTGGAGCCAACCACCCCACGGCCTCGGGGGAGAGCGCGCTCTCTTGCGGGCCTGCGACCGCTCGCACGCGGTAGCGGGTCTCGGGTCCTGAGGGCGTCGTCGCGAGGCTCCAGCTCACCCGCACGTCCGCGGTTCGGTGCTCGGTCGCGTGGATCCAGGCCACTTGGTCGGGGACACCTCCTCCCGGCGCGTCGTTGTCGACGTAGCTCGTGGCGCTCACCGGGGCGGTCGTGATGCGGACCCCGTTGCGGTACACGTGGTAGCCGGTGACGCCGTCGAGCGGGTCCCAAGTGAGCTCGACGGCTGAGGTGCTGGCGCCCTGCGAGGCGATCAGGCCCCCCGGGGATGTCATGGGAGAGACGCACTCGCCGAGGACCTCCTCGAATCCCCCGAGGCAGGGGCCACACGTCGCGTCGTCGCTGGGGGTGGATTGCGTGCAGGTGCGGTTGGCGGCGGCGCATCCCGCTGCTTCGCAGGTCACGATCAGGGCGCACGCGTCGTCGTCCTCTCGATAGCCCGACAAGCAAGCGGCGCACCGCGCGTCCGTCTGGGGATCGCCTTGCTCGCAGCCGCGGTGGAGCGCGGCGCAGTCCAGCGCAGCGCAGGTGGTCACCAGCACGCATGCGTCGTCCTCCCCAGGCCTGTAGCCGGAGAGGCACGCGCCGCAGGCCGCGTCTACGCTGCCCGTGCCCTCGGTGCAGGCACGATCCAGAGCCCCGCACTCCAGGTCCACGCAGCGCAGTGGGCGACGGCCCTCGACGGCGGTGGAGGTCACGGGCGTGACGCCTGTGGCGCTGGTCGTTACCCGGTACCAGCGGCTCTCGCCCGCAGGCGCGGTCGTGTCGAGGAAGGACGCGCCGGTCGCGTTGGGCAGCGGGACGAAGTCACCGTCCTCGCTCCCCGCCCACTCCCACAGGTACTGCGGGGTGCCGACACTGCGGCGGCCGCGGGCGCCTTCCCCGGAGGGCCCGGCGCCAGCTCCGTTCCGGGCTCGGACGAGGTAGCTGCGCTCCGCGCCTGCGACCGTACTCGCCGCGGGCACGCTCACCACGACCCCATCGCGCCGGTCGCTGCTGGCCGCAGGAAGCCCCACCGTCAGGGAGCCTGCGGGGGCGTCCTCGTCCTCCCAGGCCAGCCCATCGCCGACGTCACGCCACGGGCCCTCGTCGACGCGCACTTCGTACGCCTCAATCGGGAGAGCCGCTCGCCATCCCACAGCCTCGGCGGACCGGCTGCTCTGCTGGGACCCGGCCACCGCGCGGACCCGATACCGAGCGTCACCGCCGGTCGGAGCGGACGCCGCGCGCCAGCTCACCGCCACCTTGTCCGCCCGATCCGTGCTCGCCTGAACCTCGGCGACGCCTGTCGGCAGGCCCCCGCTTGGCGCATCGACGTCCTGCCACGCGCTGCCGTGTACGGGCTCGTCGGTGACGCGCAGCCCGTCGCGATAGACGTGGTAGGCGAGGGCGCCCTCGACCTCCTGCCAAGCCACGGACACGTGCAGCGCCTCCGTACCCTGGGAGGCCGTGACCCCGGTCGGTGTCGCCAGCGGGACCAGGCACGCGCCGTCGATCTCCTCCAACCCGGGCGTGCACGTGCCGCAGCGGGCGTCCGTCTGGCCTTGTGCTGCCACACACAGGCGTCGCAGCGCCTCGCAGTCCAGCTCTGCGCACGTCACCAGCGCGACACAAGCTCCAGCGTCCTCGCGGTAGCCGCCCAAGCAAGCGCCGCAGGTGGCGTCCGTGGTGGAGGACCCGGGCACGCACGCGCGGTGCTCCGCGTCACAGTCCAGCGCCTCGCAGGTCAGGGGCGGAGGTCCGTCCTCGGCGCACTGCCCCTCGATCTCCGTGTAGCCCGAGAGGCAGGGCCCGCAGGTAGGGAAGGGGAGGTCCCCCGGTGGGACGCAGGTCCTGTGGACCTCCTCGCAGGCGATGTCCGCGCAGGTCAGCAGTGGAGGGCCGTCCTCCACGCAGAGGTCATCCACCTCGACGAAGCCCTCCAGGCAGTCGTCACAGCGCGCGTCGGCCCTGCCGTCAGACTCCAGGCACACGCGGTCTTGCGCGTCGCAGTCGAGGTCTTCGCAGAGCAGCAGGTCCGGTCGATCTTCGACACAGGCCGTCCCCAGCGCGCGGTAGCCGGGGCGGCACGCGTCACACCTGGCGTCGATCAAGCCGTCCGACTCCAGGCAAACACGATGTTGCGCGTCGCAGTCGAGGTCTGCGCAAGTCCGCAAGGCCTCACAGCCGGGCACGTTGGGGTCGACATCGCAGCGCACGCTCCCGAAGGCCGTGCACTGCCACGACGAACAGACGCCGCACGCCGAGGAGGGAGCGTCGTCCAGAGGCCCGCACCCGCCGCAGGCGTTGCGCGCCGCGTTCCCTCGATCACCAGCGCATCGCAGCCGCTGGCCATCGCATTCCAAGGTGCCCGAGCCGCAGACGCCGCAGGGATCCCCCGCCCGCCCAGGCGCGCTCTCGCAGCCTCCGCACACGTTCCCGGGGCTGTCGCCCACGCAGCTCAAGCGATTCAGGGTCGCGCACACCAGCTTCCCGCGGCGGCAGTCCCCGCAGAGGTCGCCCGGAGCGCCGCTCAGTCGCGCCGTGCCGCCACAGGCATTCCGGGTGCCCTCGTCCAGCGGGGTCGCGCACTGCAGCAGGTCGCCTTCGCAGATCCACACCAGGCCATCGCCGCAAGCGCTGCCGGGCTGGGCGTTGTCCCCGTTGCATCCGCCGCAAGCGTTGGGTGTCGCGGCTCCTTGGCAGACCATGGCTGCTTCGCCGTCCTCCGTGCAGCGCCACTGCCCCCCTCCGCAGGGGCCGCAGGGAGCGCCGACGACGCCGGGGAGGCCTCCGCAGCCCCCGCATGCGTTCAGCGGGAGAGCCCTCGGGGTGGCCATGCACGCCAAGGCATCGGTCCCTGCGCAGAGCAGCACCCCGTCGTTCGTCCCGCAAGGGGTGGGACAAGGCTGGCCGGGATTCCGCGGGAGTCCTTCCCACCGCAGGTCTCGCTCGCCGCCACAGGCGTTTCTCTGACCCGAGACGCAGAGCAGCGCCTCATGGCTGGTGCAGACCCATGTCCCCGCCTCGCCCTCTTCGTCACAGGGGCCTCCCGGACGCCCAGGGAGGGCCGCGCATCCACCGCAGCCGTTGGGTTCCTGCGCGCCGACGCATCGCGCTTCTCCGCCTTCCGTACAGGCCCACACGCCATCCCCGCACAGGCCGCACGCTTCGCCGAGCGTGACGGGGAGGATCCCCGTGCCGCCGCACGCGTTGCGCTCGGCCTCCCCGAGGCAGACGAGCGTGCTGAGGCTGCTACAGACCAAGACACCTTCGCCAAACACCCCGCAGGGATCTCCAGGTGTTGCCACCGCGTCTCCGTAGCGGGGCGCGACGCTCCCGCCACACCCCCCGACAGGAGGCGGCTCGACGTCTTCGCGCAGCTCCTCCGCCGCGTCCGTGTCTGAGGGCGCCGTGTCGCGTGTGTCCTCGGGGTCCACGTCCTGGAGCGTGTCGCTCGCGCTGTCCTCCGTGGTGTCCGTGTCGCTCGCGGTGTCCGGCACATCCACCCGTGGGTCTTCCACCACGTCCTCCAGCGATGGCAAGGAGGAGGTGTCCGTGAAGAGCGTGCAGGAGGATGCCCCGAGGGTCAGCGACAGCGCCAGAAGGGGCAGCCACCGGCGGTAGGCGCAGGGGAACATGGTGAACGCTCCGTTTGGGGGAAGCTGAGGGAGAGGCGTTGATGATGGACAATTGCCCAGGGCGTCCAACCGAGGCGCGCGAGCTGCGCCAAGCAGGAGGCGACGCAGGACAGGGTGCCGGAAGCGTGGCTGCTCGCTCCTCCCGTCGACTGCGTCAAAGAATCCAGGAGCGTAGAGCCATGTGCACGTTGGACCTAGCAGATTCCGCTGTGACTGCAAGCCGCGATCGCAGGCGATCGCTGGGAGCATTCGGATGAGACACGCCCGCCGACACGGGCCCGGGGCAGGTCCCCGACCTCCCCGGATGTTGGCGTGCGCTGCGGGGGGTGTCGCATCCCCTGCCATCCCATTGCGCGTGCGCTGCAGCGCTTGTCCCTGGGGCTCTCCAGGAGTCTCGGGCGCCGCCTGCAGCGCGAGGGGTTGTGCAGGCGGGTGCGCGATGTCTCGCACATTCCCTACCCAGCGATGCCCTCCTCGGAGGGCTGCGCAAGAGAGGGGCGATGCGCCTCAGCCGTAGGTCACGCGCACGTTCTCGAGGATGACCTTCAGGGCTGCCATCACCACCTCGTCGTCGTGGTGACGCACGATCACGTAGCCGTCGCCCTCATAGGTGTCTGCCCGCGGCGTCCCGAAGCGCGGCAGCTCCTCGGCGACGATCAGGTGACCTGCCTCTCGGCGCATTCGATCGATCCCCTGGACCTGCAGCACGCGGCCACGCCCCATGCCGCGTAGGAAGGCGACGCCAACAGCGTACTTTCGTTCCCACGGTCCGTCGTAGGCCTCGTCCACCATGGCGCGGGCCCACGCGCGGTAGAGGTCGATGTCGTGGACGTAGTTGTTGGCGGAGACGATCTGCGCGCCGGGCGGGCGGGCCGCGATCTCGCCGATGGCGAGGGACCCATCCTCGCGCTGGAACCACTCCATGTGGGTGAAGGCCGTGCGCAACCCGAGCGCCGCGATGGCTCGCGTTCCCAGGGTCCGCGCCGCGTCGAAGGGTGCGCCTTGGATGCTCCGCGGGTGGAACACCGCCCACTGCATCCATGGGTTCTCCAGGACCTCCAGGGGCGTCGGCAGGTAGCGGGACGCCGACGTGAAGTGCACCTTGCCCTGAATGGTGATCGTCTCAAAACTGAACTCGCGACCGCGCAAGAACTCCTCTGCGATCACGGGCCGCTGAGGGCTCGCGCCCATCGCCCGCAAGGCGTCCTGCAGCTGCGTCAGGTTCTGGACCCTCCACGTCGTCTTGGCGCCCATCCCCGCTGGCGGCTTGAGCACCAGGGGCCAGCCGACCTGGCCGGCGAAGCGCTGTGCTGCCTCAAAGGAATCGACCACCGCGTGGCGCGCACAAGGCAGCCCGGCCTTGCGCAGCGCGTCCTTCATCAAGCCCTTGTCCCGGAAGAGCGCGGTCGTGCGGGTGTCCATGCCCGGCACGCCCAGCACCTCTCGCACCGCGGCGAGGGTCTCCTGCAGGGGTTCCAGCACCCCGACGATGCGATGCAGCGGCCCGTGACGCCGGACCAGCGTGCGCGCTGCGTCCAAGAGCTGCTGGGCATCCAAGGGGTCCGCGACACGCACCTGGTCGGCAAAGAGGCGTGCGTCTGCCCCTTGCGGGGACTCCCCCACGACGCCTAGCAGGCGGACACCGTGTAACCTTGCCGTCGCGCGCACGAAGCGGTAGGTCGTCTCTCGGGGGAAGGGGGCAGCGAAGAGCACATTGCGCATGATGGGGCGCTCCACAGGGTGGCGTTGAGGAGGTGGGAATGAAGGTCGTCTTTCTGTCGCCGAACTATCCCCCCGAGATGCAGCAGTACACGCGGGGCCTCGCCGAGGTCGGGGCCACCGTGTACGGCGTCGGTGACACTCCCATCGCACAACTGGCGCCCTCCGTGAAGCAGCACTTGACGGACTATCTGCAGGTGCCGCGCATGCTGGACGAGGAGGACGTCGTGCGCCGGGTCCACGCGTGGCTGCGCGGGCGTGAGGTCGACCGTGTTCTGGCCAATTGGGAGGTCCTCGTCGTCACCGCGGCCCGCCTGCGGGAGCGCTTCGGTCTCCCCGGGATGAGCGTGGACACCGTGCAGGGCTTCCGCGACAAGGGTCTCATGAAGGAGCGCGTTGCCGCGGCCGGCCTCCGCGTACCGCGCGCTCGACGAATCCGCCACGCTGCCGAGGCGCGCGCCGCCGCGGCGGCGATCGGCTATCCCCTCGTGCTCAAGCCCATCGCGGGCGCTGGCAGCGCCGACACCCACCGGGTGGACGGCCCCCAGGCCCTGGAAGCAGCGCTCGTCGCGATGCGAGGTGTCGCAGAAGCGAGCTGTGAGGAGTTCATCGCCGGCGATGAATTCACCTACGACACCCTCTGCGTCGGGGGCGTTCCGGTCTTCCGGAACGTCGCTCAGTACCTTCCGCCACCCTTGATCGCTCGGACGAACGAGTGGATCAGCCCTGTGATCGTCACCGTCAGGGACATCGACCAGCCCAAGTTCGCCGCCGCCCATCGCCTGGCGGATGGGGTCCTGCGCGCCCTCCACATGGGGGATGGGTTTACGCACATGGAGTGGTTCCGCACCCCCACGGGAGACACCGTCTTTGGGGAGATCGGCTGCCGTCCCGGCGGGGCCTTCTTGGTCGATCAGATGAACTACACCTGCGATATCGACCTCTTCCGCGAGTGGGCCCGCGTGGCCTGTTACGGGCAGTTTCGCGCGCCGGCAACCCGCAAGTACAACGTCGCGATCATCTTCAAGCGTGCGCAAGGACGCGGGAGAATCACCCGTATCCACGGTCTCGACAGCTTCATGCGGCGTTACCGCGATCACGTCGTCGAGCAGCGCCTGCTTCCCGTGGGTGCCATGCGGCGCAACTGGAAGCAGACCCTCATCTCGGACGGCCACATCATCGTGCGTCACCCCGACTGGGACACCACCTGCGAGATCGCCAGAATTGCAGCTTCCGAGATCACCATGGTGGCGGAGTAGGCGCAGCGGGCTTCCTGCGGGGGGTACCCGCACGGAGCCCCGCTCCCTGGCACCTGACGTGCATCGCGCGGAGACGTCGCGGGCGCGGCCATGCTCCCGGTCGATGCGGAGAGCGCGTCGGAACCATCCAGCTTTTCGTGTGTAAGATCCACGCCCGGCCAGCGTCTCTCGTACGCCTCTGCCGATTGGGCGGCGGGGGCAACACCGATGAGCGAAGAGAGGAGCGTGACGATGAGCGACCAAACGAAGACCTGTGGATGTGCCAAAGCTGCCGTAGAGAGCGGGTGTGCATGCTGCGCGGCGTGCGCCTGTGGGGAAGGCGCCTGTGAGGCGTGTGTCTGCGGGACCGAGGCTTGTACCTGCGCGCCGAGCTGCTCCTGCACTTGCCAAGCGGCCTGTAGCTGCTGAACCTGAGAGGGTCCCCCAGACCGGGGGACCCGCGCGCATGGCGGGGTGGGCGATGACGAAATCACCTGAGGGGAGCGGCCCTGCGGAAGCGGCGCTCTGGTTGCGATGGGAGTCCATGCGCGCGCGGGCCTTGGCGTCGCTGCAGGCACAGGGGTGGTCCAGGGCCGACGCCGAGGATCTCTTTGGTCAGGCCCTGGTGCGTGCGTGGGAATCCCGAGGAGGTCTCCGGAGACCGGACGCGGCGGAGTCCTGGTTCTGGACCGTGCTCAAGCGGTCCGCGCTGGATCAGGCCAGGCGGGAGCAGCGCGCCCTGCAGCGAGGGTCGGATCGCTGCGTCGACGATCTCCCCGCAGAGGTGGAGGGAGATCCGCCCTGCGCCTGCAGCCTGCGTGCGCTGGGTCACTTGCCCGATTCCGCACAGCACCTCGTTCGCGCTGTGGACGTGGAGGGCCTCCCGGTGCAGGTCGTCGCCGCCCAAGAGGGGATCACGCCAAACGCGGCCTCCGTGAGGCTCCATCGTGCGCGGCGCGCGCTGCGCGATCGGCTGGCGGTGACCTGCGGGACGACCTCGGTCGCTGCCTGCATGACCTGTGGCTGCGAGCCCTGAGCACGCCCCGCGAGCTGGGACTTACGCCGGACCTTGGGCCGCTGGCGCAGGCCTGCTCCGTAGGCGCTCCATCGCCGTCTCGGACGCGTAGTAGAGCAAGGGGATGAGCACGAGGGTCACCAGCGTCGTGGAGAAGAGCCCCCCGACGACCACCTGAGCCAGCGGTCCTTGGTTCTCGCTGCCCGGCCCCGTCGCCAGGGCGACAGGCAAGAGCGCAAGGATGGTGGTGGTGGTGGTCATCAAGATGGGGCGGAGCCTGCGCCGGGCGCCATCGACGACCGCCTCGCGGAGCGACATCCCCTGCTCCCGCCGCAGCATGTTCATGTAGTCGATCAGCACGATAGCGTTGTTCACGACAATTCCGACCAGCACGATCAGCCCCATGAAGCTGTTGATGTTCAGGGTGGTGTCGAAGCTCAGCATCGCCGACACCACCCCAATCGCGGCGAAGGGGATCGAGAGCATGATCACGAAGGGTTGGACGAAGGACTCGAATTGCCCTGCCATGACCATGTAGACCAGCAGCAGCGCGAGGATGACCCCCAGCCACAGCCCGCCGAAGGTCTCGTCCTGCTCCTGCGCCTCCCCTGCGACGATCAAGGCGAAGTCATCCGGGACCTCCAGGGCCCCGATGGCCTCTCGTACGTCCAGGTTGACCTCCCCGAGGGTGCGTGTCCCGTCGAGGCCGGCGCTGACGTCGATGACCCGTTCCTGGTTGCGGCGGTCGATCGACAGGGGTGTGCGGCCGGGCTGCACGTCGACGAGGTCGCGCAAGGGGATGGTGCGGCCGGGGCGTACCGTGATGGGGGTCTCCAGAACGCGCTCGAGGCTCCGCAGGTCCGCCTCGTTCAGCTTCACGCGGAGGACGAACTCGTCACCGCCTTCGCGGAAGAAGCCGGCGCGGCTCCCCTGGACCAGCGTCGAGATCGCCTGTGCCACCTGCTGCGCGCTCAGACCTGCGTCTGCGGCGCGCTCGCGGTCCACGAAGAGCTGCAGCTCCCTGCCGCCTTCACGCCGGCTTGCGCGCGCATCGCTGACCCCCGGAATCGTCCGAAGCCCTTCCGCGACCTCCTCGGCGAGGCGCCGGGACGTCTCCAGATCATAGCCGCGCACCTCGACCCGGACGCGGTCATCGCCTCCGCGGATGAAGCTGAAGATCCACAGCCCGCCGCCCGATCGGGTGAAGGTCCGCATTCCGGGTAGCTCCATCGCGAAGCGTGGGCGGAGGTCCGTGGCGATCTCCTCCGTCGTGCGGGCGCGCTCCCCGTGCGGGATCAGGTTGACGCGCATGTTGACGGACTCCTCGCCGCTGTTGGACCAGAACCCCTGCGCGCCGAGCGTCGCCATGACGTTGGCGGCCTCGGGGACATGCTCCGCGACGATGCGTTCAATGATCTGGGTCGCCTCGAGGGTCACGGCGAAGCGCGTCCCCACCGGGTACTCTGCGGAGATGCGCAGCTCTCCCTCGTCGCCCTCCGGCAGGAGCTCTTGCCCGATATTGCCCGCTTGGCTCAGCGCGGCGCCTAGCGCGATCCCGCAGAGCAGGAGGACCAGCCACGGCCAGCGCAGGGTCCAGCCGACAAAGCCCGCATAGGCCCGCTCCAGCGCGAGCAGCATACGCTTGATGGGGTTGTTCTGCCCCTCCGAGGGGGTCACCTCGCCTCGGAGCAAGACGGAGGAGAGCACAGGCACCAGGGTCAGCGCGATCAGGAGGCTGCAGAGGAGCGCCGAGACGACCACGAGCGCCATCTCTTGAAAGAACACGGCGGCGAAACCGCCGAGAAAGACCACGGGGACGAAGACGCAGAGGGTGGTCATGGTGGAGGCGACGATCGCGCTGCTGACCTCCCGCGCGCCTTCAATCGCGCCGCCCTCCGGGTCCGCTCCGAGCTCCCGCTGGCGGAAGATGTTCTCAAGGATCACGATCGCGTTGTCCACGAGCATCCCGACCCCAATCGCCAGCCCCCCGAAGCTGATGAGGTTGAAGGTGAGGTCGAGCTGGAGCATGAGGAAGAACGCCGCGAGCATCGAGATCGGAATCGAGATCCCGATCACGATCGTGCTGCGGAGGGACTGCAGGAAGAAGAGCAGGACGAGCAGCGCGAGCGCAGCGCCCCACATCACCGCACGCTGCACCCCCTCGATCGAGCGGCGAATGAAGGTGGAGGAGTCCACCACCACCTCCAGACGCGCGGTGCCCTCGTAGTCTCGGTTGAAGCGCGCGATCTCGTCGTAGAGCATGTCCGCGACCGAGATCGTGTTGGCGTCCGGGCTGGCGGTGACCACGAGCTGGACGCCACGCCGCCCGTTGATTCGGACGATGTTGTTGAAGTCCTCGAAGTCATCGACGACCACCGCGATGTCCGCGATGCGCAGCGGCCTCCCCGCGCGCCAGGCCACCGGTGTCTGCGCGATCTCCTCCAGGCTGCGGAACTCCCCCATCGCGCGGACGAGGACGTTCTCGCGGCCGTCTTCGACGATGCCCGCGGGAACCGAAAGATTCTGCGAGCGCAGGGCTGTGGTGACGTCCTGCAGCCCAACACCCATGCTCGCCATCCGTTCGGGATCGACCTCGAGCCGGATCTCTCGCTTGCGGGCGCCACGGACCTCGACCGCGGCGACGCCTTCAAGGCGCTCCAGCCGAGGAATGGCGACATCGTCGATGAAGGTCCGCAGCCGCCCCTCAGTCATGTCGCTCTCGACCGCCAGGTTCATCACCGGGAAGTTCGAGAGATCGAATTTGAAGATGACGGGCGCGTCGGAGTCGACCGGGAGCTGCGCGCGTGTCCGGTCCAGCGCCGCCCGGACGTCGTTGACGGCGACCTCAAGATTCTGGCCCCAGGCGAAGCGGAGCGACACCCGGGAGCGCCCCTCCGTAGAGCTGGAGTTGATCTGACGGATGCCCTCCACACGGGCGATCGCGGCCTCCACGGGCCTCGTGACGAGCGTCTCCATCTCCTCAGGCGCCACGCCGCTGTAGGACGTGACCACAGAGATCGAGGGGAAGTCGATCTTGGGGAAGAGGTCGACCTGGAGCTCCCGCAACGAGAAGAAGCCGATCACGGTCAGCGCGCAGAACACCATCGCCGTCGCGACGGGCCGGCGCACGGCCAGCGCAGAGACGCTCATCGCCCCTCCTCGGCGTCCTCACGCAGGATGCGCACCGGCGAGCCAGGCTGAAGGCGGGTGGTTGGAGACGTGATGACACGGTCTCCCGCCTGCAGCTCCGTCACTGCGGCCCGTCGCTCCGCGCGCAAAAGAACGGTCAGGTCCACCGGGGATGCCTGCCCCTCCACGATGCGCCACGCCCGCACGCCGCCGCCCTCGGCGGGCTCCAGCGCCTCCTGCGGCACCACCACCGCGTCTTCAACGACCTCGATCTCCAGACGCCCCCGAGCAAACATGCCATGCCGCAGCGGCACGGCAGGCGCTTGTAGCTCGGGGCGAAAGCGCACCTCGACGGTCCGCGCCTCGCGTTCGACGGTGTCCCCGACCCTGGTGACGTAGCCGGTGAATGCGGTCGACGGGTCAACCTCTAGGCGAAAGCTCGCCCGGGCGCCCTCGCGCAACACGGGGAGGCGCGCCTCCGAGAGGTGCGCCACCAACTCCAGGCTCTCCTCGTCGAGCAAGGTCAGCAGCGCGGTGGTGGTCCCCACGACGGCGCCCGCCTCGATGTGGCGGGCCACGACCCTCCCCGCGAAGGGCGCGCGCACGACCCGTCGGGTCAGGTCCGCTTGACGCGAGTCCCGCTGCTGCCGGGCTTCCTCCACGAGGGCCGCGGCCACCTCCCGCGCGGCGACGAGCGTCGCCAGGCGATCTTCAAGGGCCTGCCACTCGGCGAGCGGCATCGCGCCACGCTCCTGCAGTGGGCGCCGACGCGCGAGCTCGCGCTCGTGGTTCGTCAGCTCGACCTCGGCTTGACGCATGCGCGCCTGGGCAGAGCGCAGGGAGGCGTCCGCCTCGACGCGACGCCGACGCTGGAGGTCATCGTCCAGCCGCGCGAGCACCTCCCCCTCGGCCACGAGCGCGCCCTCACGGACCAAGAGCTCGACGATCTGACCAGCTTCGAGCGCGGTGACGTCCACCACCCGGTCGGCGAGCAGCTCGGCAGTGAAGGTCGCGTAGGCGACGAAGCGCTCACGGGTGGCGGTCGCCGCCAGGACTGGGGCCGGCCCGCGTGGTCCTCCTGCACCAGGAGGGCCGCCGGGAGCGGCGGTCGCCTCCCCTTTTCCCTGGCAGGCCGCCAGCGCTCCGAGCACGAGCGCGCAGAGCGCGAGCGTCCGCGCCGCCCGTCGAGGGAGAGCGCCTGGGCGCCGCGCGCGCCATTGTTTCGTGAGCATCCTGGTCATCGCTGGGGTGGGGAGGGAGAAGGGGCAAAGGGGGCGTCTAGGCGGCCCTCCAGGTAGGCGAGCGCGAGATCTGCGAGCTGTCGGTCCAGGGTCGCCAAGGAGCGACGGACCCTGGCTCGGAAGAGCGCCTCCTCGGCCAAGGTGAGATCCAGCGCCGTGACGACGCCTGCGGCCAAGCGCTCCGCGGCCAAGCGGCGGTTCTCCTCCGCGACCTCAATGGCCTCGTCCGCGAGCAGCTCCTGCGCCAGCGCGCGCCGCAGCGCGCGAGCACGCCGCTGGCGCTCATGGGATGTGCGGCGCTCCTCCTGCGCGATCCGGAGGTCGCTTAGGGCGACCTCCGCGCGCGCGGCGTCCAGGCGCCCGTAGCGCGCTCCGTCGAAGAGCACCCAGGAGAGCTGCAGCGTGAGCGCCCACCATCGGCCTTCCGGTGCGCGGAGGCTGGAGCGACCAAAGTGCATCTGCCCCTGGAGCGCCGCGCTGGGAAAGAAGTCGAGCCACTGCGCACCAAGGCGGGCTTCGCTGAGCTGGCGCTGCGCGTCCAAGCTGACGAGCAGCGCTGGTCGCTCGGGGGCCGCAGCGCCCGCCTCCCAAGGCAGCGTGCTCGGGAGGTCGAGCGTCTCGAGCCGGACCTCCTCGTGCCCGGTCAGGTAGCCCAGGGCGAGCAGCGCGTCCTCTAGCGCCGCGCTCGCGTCCTCTTCTGCGGTCTGGGCCTCGATCAGCGCCAGGCGCGCGCGCGCCACATCCGCGCGCACGCCGAACCCTGTCGCTTCGCGCGCGGCAGCTTCCGCCAGGGTCTCGCTGGCGCTTCGGCGCGCCTCTCGGGCAGCCTCGACGTTCCGGCCGGCAGCCAAGGCCCGGAGGTACGCTTCCGCCGCCGCGTGGCGCAGCGCGCCGCGCTCCGCCCGCGCTCGCGCCCGCTGCACATCCACCTCCCGCGTGGCGCTGCGGGCCTGGCCGACGACCTGCGCACGGAAGAGGTCAGCGCTCGCCGTCAGCGCCGCCGAGGCGTCGTAGAGCTGGGTGGTGACGCGGTCCCCCAGCCGGATCTCCGTGTCGTTGCGTGTGAGGGTCGCCGATGCGCTGAGGCGGGGGAGGTAGCCTGCTCTGGCCGCGCGGGAGAGCGCCTCGCTGCGCTCCGTCTCGGCTCGTAGCAGCGCTCCCGCCTCCGTGTTCTCGGCGGCGCGCTCCATCGCCTCGGCGAGGGTCAGCGCCCAGGCCGGCGCGGCGAGGAGGGCGCTCAGCAGAGCGACGAGCGCTGGAAAAGGAGAGGGCATCAGAAGAACAGAAGCTGGGGATTCGAAGCGAAGGGCGAGCGGCCGGGCCCACACGCAGCGGTGCGACCGATCGCGCTAGCACCGCAGGGTACGCTCTACAAGGCCCCCACCCCCGCAAGCACCTACCCTAGGGAGATGCTCCCGCGGCCTTGGAGGTGTACAACCCGCACGTGGTCCCAGATGTTCCGGCCCGGTGCCCTCGGAGAGGCGACAGCGGGCCGTTGACACAACGCCTTGCGCCCTCTACTCCGCGCCCAAGGGGTTCCGCTGACCCAGCTCGAGAGATCGCCATGGCTCGTATCCCACTCCCGATCCTGCCCGACACGCTGCCTGCGAATCAGCGGCGGAGCGGCATGGCCAGGCCGACGCACGAGCCCAGCCCCGCCGGACCGCGGCCGGAGTGGCTGAAGGTACGCCTCTCCTTGAACAAGGAGTTCTTCGACGTCCGCTCCCTGGTGCACAAGAGCGGGCTCCACACCGTCTGCGAGAGCGCGTCCTGCCCCAACATAGGCGAGTGCTGGTCCAGCCGCGCGCTCACCTTCATGATCCTCGGCAACGTCTGCACACGCTCGTGTGGCTTCTGTGATGTCCAGACAGGACGGCCCGGCTCCGTGGACGAGGACGAGCCGAGGCGGGTCGCGCAGGCGCTCTCGACCCTCGATCTCAACTACACGGTGATCACCTCGGTGGATCGTGACGACCTGCCCGACGGCGGAGCGAGGATCTGGGCGGCGACCATCCGCGCGATCCGTGAGGCGTGCCCAGGGCTCCAGATCGAGGTGCTGACCCCTGATTTCAAGGGTGACCTCGCCAGCCTGGACATCGTCGCAGACGAGGCGCCGGACGTGTTCGCGCACAACATCGAGACCGTCGACCGGCTCCACCGGCTGGTCCGGCCGCAAGCCCGCTATGAGCGCACGCTCGCCGTGCTGCAGCACGCGCGGTCACGTGGGCTCGTCACCAAGTCGGGCATCATGCTCGGCTTGGGCGAGGACAACGACGAGGTGCTCGACACCCTCCGCGATCTGGCCACTGCAGGTGTGGAGATCGTGAACGTGGGTCAGTACATGCGGCCGAGTGTGAAGCACTTGCCCGTGACGCGGTGGGTGACGCCTGAGGAGTTCGCGATGTTTCGCGAAGAGGGGATGAAGATGGGCTTTGTGCACGTCGAGTCAGGTCCCCTCGTGCGTTCGTCGTATCGAGCCGACAAGCAGGCGAAGATGGCGGCGGCGGCGCGCCGCGCCGCCGGGGACGTGCCTGGATGACGCGGCCAGATCTGCGCGCAGCGCTGCGCTGGTACGGGGTGACACGGGCAGGGATTCCCTCTTCGGACGCGCTGGCTGCGGAGGTGAGCGCAGGGCTCCGCGGTGGTCTGACGGCCGTGCAGCTCCGTCAGAAGGAGGCCCTCGCGCCTGCGGAGCGTGCGCTGCGTGCGCTGGCCCTCGTGCACTGCTGTCGGGCGCTGGGCGCCTTGTCGATCATCAATGACGACGTGGAGTTGGCGCTGAGCGCCGGGGCAGACGGGGTCCACCTGGGGGCATCGGACGGCTGCTGGGCGGAGGCCCGCCGCGTGTTGGGGCCGGAGCGGGTGCTCGGCGCCACCGTCCGGAGCGTGGAGCAAGCGCTTCGCGCTCAGGCTGCCGGTGCGGACTACGTGGGCGTGGGGCCCATCTTCGACGCTCGTGACAGCAAGGAGGATGCTGAGGCGCCGCTCGGGGTCGGCGTCCTTCGCAGCTTGCGCGAGCATCCGGACCTGCGCACGATCCCGATCGTGGCGATCGGTGGAATCGACCCCGCGCGGGCGAGGCAGTGCTTCAGCGCGGGCGCCGACGGCGTGGCCGCGATTCGCGGGTTCTTTGGGGGAGAGGATGTGCGCGCAGGGGTAGCGGCCTTCGTACAAGCAGCGACGGTGTGAGCTCTTCGTTGCCTGTGAGTGATCTGCTGGAGGCCGGTGGACGAGCTGCTGGAGGCCGCTGTACGATCTGCTGGAGGCCGGTGGACGAGCTGCTAGAGATCGAGCAGCGCGGTCGCGACGGAGAAGTAGACGAGCAGGCCGAGCGCGTCGGCGATGGTCGTGATGAGGGGCGCGGAGGCGGTCGCCGGGTCGAGCTTGAGGCGGGTGAGGATGAAGGGCAGCACGGTGCCGATGAGGTTGGAGATGAGCACGACGCTCACCATCGTGATGCCGACGACCAGACCGATGATCGGCCCTCCGCGGAAGAAGCCCAAGAACATGGAGAGGAAGCCTAGGGTGAGGCCCAGCAGGATGCCGACCCCCAGCTCCTTGGCGAGGGTTCGGAGCCAGTCGCTCAGCTCGATGTCGCCGGTGACGAGGGCGCGGATCATGAGCATGGACGACTGTGAGCCAGTGTTCCCGCAGCTATCGGCGATCAAGGGGATGAAGAAGGCGAGCGCGATCGCTGCTTCCAAGGTCTCTTCGAACGCGCCGATGACGCCCGAGCTGACCAGGTTGAGCACGACCAGGAGCATGAGCCACCCCACCCGCTTCTTGTAGAGCATGGTGATCGGCGCGCGGTCGTAGCTGACCCGCAGGGCGGAGACGGCTGCGCCCTTGTGCATGTCCTCCGTGGCCTCGGCTTCTGCGACGTCGAAGAGGTCGTCGAAGGTCACCATGCCGATCAGCACGCCCTGCGAGTCCACGACGGGCAGAGCGGAGTAATCGTACTTTTGCATCATGCGGACGGCGACCTCGCGGTCGTCGAAGGCGGAGAGGGCGACCACGGATTCGTCCATGAGGTCCGAGATGCTCTCTTCGGGCTCGGCGAGGATCAGCTCGCGGAGCCGCAGCTCGTCCAGCAGACGACCGTCCGCGTCTCGCACGTAGACGAGGTTGATGTTCTCGATGTCTTGCCCCCAGCGCCGCACGTGGTCGAGCGCGCGCGCGACGGTCCAGTGGGCGCGGACAGCGATGTAGTCGGGGTTCATGAGGCGGCCGACGCTCTCCTCGGGGTAGCCGAGGAGCTTTTTGGCCTCCGCGAGGTCCTCCGGTGAGAGGAGGCTCATGAGCCGCAGCGTGACGTTGGCCGGGAGCTCTTCGAAGAGCGCGGTTCGATCGTCGGCGTCGAGGTTGGCCAGCAGCTCGCTGGTCTCCTGCTCGGTGAAGTGGCGCAGCAGCTCGTTCTGTTCTTCGTAGTCGAGGTACGCGAACACCTCAGCCGCGAGTTCGCGCGGCAAGCTGCGGAAGAGGAGGACCTGCTCGGAGGAGGGGAGCCCCATGAGGAGGTCGGCGATCTCAGGCTCGGACCACTCCTCGACGTGCTTGCGGACCTCAGACCATCGCCGCCCACGCAGCAGCTCCTCCAGTTCCGGCGTAATGGCTTGCGATTCCATGTCTCGACCCTGGGTGCATCAGACCGCGGGACCATACCTGAACCCTAGCGGGGCTGCCAGTAGAAGCGGGAGGGGCTCGGCGAGCGTCGTCACCCCGCGCTCCGCCGGCAGGCGCGCCTGCCTCAGGGAAGAGCGCTTGTCCCTTGCGTCACTCTGCGTTATGCCGCCGGTGCCGCGCTCGCGCGGCGTCGCAGGAGCGCTGGAGGCCGCATGGACGACGTACGAATTGGCATCATCGGAGGGAGCGGCCTCTACGAGATCGATGGGATGGAGGTGCTGGAGGAGCGTGCGATCGACACACCCTTCGGCCAGCCCAGCGATCGCGTCACGATCGGCCGCCTGGGCGATCGCAAGGTGGCCTTCTTGCCGCGCCACGGCCGCGGGCACGTCTACAACCCGACGAATGTGCCCGTACGCGCGAATCTTTGGGCGCTCCGGTCTCTGGGCGTGTTCTGGCTCACTTCGATCTCGGCGGTGGGCTCGCTCAAGGAAGAGATCGTCCCTCGCCACTTCGTCATCCCTGACCAGCTGATCGATCGGACGCGCCTCCGTCCGCACACCTTCTTTGAGGACCTCGCCGTACACGTCGGCGTCTCCTATCCCTTCCATCCGCTGATGCGCAGCCTGCTCTTGGAGGCCAGCCGGGCGGAGGGGGTCCCCACGCACGACGGTGGGACCTACGTCTGCATGGAGGGCCCGCTCTTCTCGACGAAAGCAGAGAGCCAGCTCTACCGAAGCTGGGGCGCCAGCGTGATCGGCATGACCGCCAACCCTGAAGCGAAGCTCGCGCGCGAGGCTGAGATGTGCTACGCAGCCATCTGCCTGGCCACGGACTACGACGTGTGGCGAGACGCCGACCACGTCGACATCCAGGACGTCATCTCCAACGTGCGCAGCAACGTGTCCACCGTCCGCAATGTCCTCAAGCGCGTTGTACCTCTGCTCCCTCTCGGGGAAGAGGACCAGGTCGATGCCTTCCACGCGCTCCGTCACGCCATCATGACACACCCCTCGAAGATCTCCCCGGAGGCCTGGCGAAAGGTCGGCCTCTTCTTGGAGAAGTATCACCCCCGACCCTCGGAGCCCTGAGCCATGAAAGCCGGCACCTTCATGCAAACCCTGCACTGGACCTGCACCTCCTGCGGCTATGCGTACCGCGGCGGGCAGCCCATGATGGAGTGCCCGATCTGTGAGGCTTACAAGTCCTCCTTTATCGACGCGCCCCAGCATATCGAGGCCAAGGTCATTGAGGCCTTCGGTGAGAAGGCCACCAACAGCGCTGACGCGCGCGCCCACCGCTTGGAGCTGATGCGTGAGGGCGGCTACCTGCGCCGCTTTCGGCTCAAGGGGCGCTTCGTCGAAGCCGTCAACGTCGCGGACCCCTCCCGAGGCGCCTCGTGACCCGCGAGCGAGACAGCGCCACGGTCCCGCCTCCCCGCCCCGGGGTTGTCCGCTACCTACCCCTCGGTGGGCACGGGCACGTGGGCCGCAATTGCGCCGTCCTGGAGACCGACGCAGGGATCGTCATCCTCGACTGTGGCGTCGACTTTCCCGACGATGACCAGCTCGGAATCGACGTCATCCTCCCGGACATGCGCTACCTGATCGAGCGCGAGGAGCGACTCCTCGGGCTCGTCCTGACCCACGGGCACATGGACCACATCGGCGCGGTCGTCTGGCTCCTCAAAGAGGTGGACATCCCCGTGTACGGCCCCCCCTTCGCGCTGGCCCTCGTGCGCGAGGCCCTGCGCGAAGCCGGAATCGCCGACGGCGTCGCGCTGCGCCCCATCCACGCCGGGAGCACCTTCACTCTCGGCGACTTCAGCTTTGAGGCCCTCCACGTCAACCACTCGATCCCCCAGACCCTCGCGATGGCGATCGAGACGCCGGTAGGCCTCTGGATCCACAGCGCAGACTTCAAGATCGACCTGGATCCCGTCGACGAGCCGCCCATCGACCTGCCGCGCCTCGGCGCCCTCGGGGACCAGGGTGTCCGCGTGTTGCTCAGCGACTCGACCAACATCGAGCGCGAAGGATTCTCCGGCTCGGAGCGGAGCGCGCGCCAGGGTATCCTGGACGTCGTCTCCAGCGCGTCGGGCCGGGTGTTCATCACCCTCTTCTCGACCAACGTGGCGCGTGTCCAGTCTGCGGTGCTCGCGGCGGAGGCGACCGGCAGGCGGGTGGTGCCCTTCGGGTGGAGCCTGCAGCGGAACATCCGAATCGCGCGGGAGCTCGGCTTGCTGCGGCTCACCCAGGACGACCTGATCGTGGACCCAGAGCAGGCGTCCGACCTGCCGCGCGACCAGATCTTGGTCCTGACCACCGGCAGCCAAGGCGAAGCCCGCGCGGGACTCTCACGCTTGGTCCGCGGTGACGGCCGCGGCCTCCGCATGGAGCGCGGCGATACCGTCGTGTTCTCGTCGCGGATCATCCCAGGCAACGAGCGCGGTGTCTATGCGCTCCGCGACAACCTGGCCCGCGCTGGCATCCACGTCGTCGCCGAAGGCGACCACCGGGTGGTGCACGTCTCTGGCCACGCCTACCGCGACGAGCACCGGACGCTGATCCGGCTCCTCCGTCCAGATCTCCTGATTCCCGTTCACGGCGACTACCGCTTTCTTCGCGCCCAAGCCGAGCTCGGCGAGCAGCTCGGCGTGGGCGCCACGCAGGTGATGGACAACGGGATGGTGCTCGAGGTGTCCTCGAGCGGAGCACGCGTCACCTCCACCATCGCGCTACGTCCCCAGGTGGTCGAAGGCACCAGCCTGGCAGAGCTGGGTGGGCCATCGATGCGCGAGCGCGCGAAGCTGGCCAAGGCGGGTCTCTGCGTCGTCCGCGTCGTTGTCGATCGAGACACGGGCGCCCTCTTGGACGGACCGCTCCTCTTGGGGCGGGGAATCTCCGACGAGGGCGACGATGACCAGCAGATCGAAGAGGCGCGCGGCGCCGCTGAGGAGGCCTTCCGCGACCTACCAGACTCGGCGCGGCGTGAGGCCCGCGCGGTTGAGGAGGCGCTGCGTACTGCGGTCCGGCGCACTTTCCGCCGAATCAGCCAGCGCAAGCCGATCGTCGAGGTGATGGTGTCCCTGGTGTGACGTGACGCCGCGAAGGGAAGTGCCACGCAGGCAGCCCAGCGAAACGCAGCCGATGCACCCTCCCCATCCTCCCGCCGCCCCAGCGCCGCCCTCCCTGCCTCTGCGCAGGTTGAGGGCGACGTCTAGGCTCTGCATGTCTCGCGCGACGGCGCCCGCGCGGGCGGAGCCGACCCCGCCGCCACCCCGGCGCTGACCTCCGACCCGCCTCAGCCCGCAGCCTGCCAATCCATGTAAGCAGTACGCGCTGGGGACCACCATTCCGTGTGTATGGAATCGCCACCATTGTGTGTGCCTCCGCATCGCAGGGATCAGCATGCAAGCATAGATGAAGGGCAGAATATCCAATTTTATTGTCGCGAACATTCAAGGCGGCCTCCAGTGCAGCGGACAGGGACAGGGGCAGGTGCAGCGGCGCGGTGTGCCTTGGTACATAATAAGACAAGTCGAGGATCCGTGTGTCAAGCGCCATGTGTTGCGTGTGAAGCACCTCCCGCCTCCCGCCTCCCGCCTCCCGCCTTGCGCCAAAGCAGCAGGGGCCGCACTCTGCCTTGTCGCGCGATGGTGGCGCGCTGTGCAGCGGCCCGTGGATGGGAGGTGGTGATGGCGGGAGAGCGGAGTGTAGCGTTGCTAGAGGAGATCGCGCAGCGGCTCCAGATCCGGGGCGACAATCCTTTTCGGGTGCGGGCCTTCGAGCGCGCGGCCCGCGCGGTCGAGGACCTTGGGGACACCCTCCAGCAGCACCTGCGAGACGAGACGCTGACGAGCGTGCGTGGGATCGGTGCGTCCATCGCAGCGGACTTGGTTCAGATGCAGGCGCGCGGTAGCTGCGACCTCTTGGATGAGCTGCGCGCGGAGCAGCCACCGCGGATCTTGGATCTCTTGCAGGTTCAGGGATTGGGTCCCAAGCGGGTGAGCAAGCTGCTTGAAGCGCTTGGCGTCGGTGACCTGCAGGCCCTGAAGGAGGCGGCCTCGCGAGGGCAGATCGCTGGCCTCGCGGGTTTTGGCGCCAAGACCCAAGACCAGATTCTCGTCGAGCTGGAGCGGCTGGAGAGCCAGCAGGGGCGGCACCCGGTGGCCTCGGTGTGGCCGACGGCCCAGGTCATGCTCCATCGCCTGCGTGTGCTGCCGGAGGTGGAGCGGGCGGAGGTCGCGGGAAGTCTGCGGCGGGGGCGAGAGAGCGTGGGCGACGTCGACCTGGTTGTGGCTTCTCGCCAGCCTGAGCCGGTGATGCGGGCCTTTGTGACGCAGGAGGAGGTGGAGGGCGTGCTGGCGGAGGGCCAGACGAAGTCCTCTGTGCTGCTGCGCGGCGGGCTTCAGGTGGATCTCCGGGTCGTCGAGCCGGAGGTGTTCGGTGCGACACTGCTCCACTTTACGGGCTCCAAAGAGCATAACGTCCGCTTGCGCGCGTTGGCGTTGGAGCGGGGCCTCCGCGTCTCCGAGTGGGGGGTGTTTCGCCGTGATGAGGCGCAGGGGGAGGGTGGCGTTCGTGTCGCTTCACAGCGTGAGGAGGACGTCTATGCCGCGCTCGGGATGGCCTGGGTCCCACCTGAGCTGCGGGAGGATCGGGGGGAGGTCGAGGCGGCGCTGGCCGGTGGTGGTCCGCAGCTCGTGGCCCTGGAGGACATCCAGGCGGATCTTCACATGCACACGACGTGGAGCGATGGGAGCGCGAGCATTGGAGACATGGCTGCCGCCGCTCGGGCCCTGGGTCGCTCATTCCTGTGTATCACCGACCACAGCGGCTCGCTCGCGGTGGCCCGGGGTTTGACCAAGGAGCGCCTAGAGGCGCAGATCGCTGAGATCGACCGGGATCAGGGAGGCTACGCGCTGCCGGTCTTGCGGGGCCTGGAGGTCGACATCCTGGAAGAGGGAGATCTCGATATGGACGACGCAACGCTGGAGCGTCTGGACTGGGTCGTCGGGTCTGTGCACACCAAATTTGGTCTGAGCGCTGAGGCCATGACCACCCGGCTGGTTCGAGCTGTGCGGAGCGGCCTGATCAGTGCGATTGGGCACCCCACGACGCGTCTGGTCATGCGGCGCGAGGGCATCGCCTTCGACTTTGACGCCGTGTTGGATGCTTGCGAAGAGATGGGGGTCGCGTTGGAGATCAACGCCTCGCCCTGGCGCCTGGACCTCTCGGATGGCTTGATTCGGCGTGTGCTGCAGCGCGAGGGCGTCTGGCTCAGCGTCAACACGGACGCGCACGCCCCGGACGAGCTGGACCAGATGCACTTCGGTGTGCGGATGGCCCGGCGGGGGGGCGCGCCCCCGGAACGGATCCTCAACACCCTCCCGCTCGACCTCTGGCGCGAGAAGGCTCGCCGTCCGCAGCGGGCCTAGCCTGTGTTGCCCTCCGAGGGGTGATGCTCGCCTGGGGTGTGTTCCTGCCGCGCCGTGGTCAGCCTCGCCTGGGGTCGCAGCGGGGGGGTGTCAGCGTGGCGCTTGTGCGCAGCGCTCGTCTCTGTCGCGGTACCAGCGTCGGTTGCTCTCGCTCATGCGGGCGAAGACTGCCCCGGCCCCGATGGCCCACATGCCCGCGCCAGCCTCCCGCGCCGCGTCCTCGGCGTCGCAGTAAGGGCCCCGCTTCGTGCTCGGAAAGCGGGTGAAGCTCCACGCAGCGCCGGCCGAGATCATGCGCTCCCCAAGGTCCCCGACACCCTCAACCTCGACGTAGACCAACCAGCGGCCATTCGCGTCTTGGGAGCACGCTCCTCCCATCGGAGCGTCGTCGCAGGTGACGCGCGCTCTGCGCCCATCGCTAAGCGCGACGGCCTCGCAGTAGGCCTCATGGCCCCAGTGGTCGTTGCTTGGGTGTTGCACGCAGCGGAAGCGGCTGATGCCCTCCCGTCGTAGGCTCTCCTTCTCGCACTCAGGGCTGTCGTAGCCCAGCAGCCGTAAGCGGTACGCTGTCCCATCGACCAAGATGTCGAGCGTGTCTCCGTCCACGACGTGTCCCAGGCGACCCTCCGCGCCGTGTCGCAGCACGTCGGACGCAGGGTCGGCGAATCGGTACACGCCCAAGCGTGCCCGTGGCTCGCATGTGCCAGCGTTGCCGTCCAGGTTGGGCGGTGGGTCCTGGTCACGAGGGGCGCGGGCGTCCAGAGCGTCGACCGCGTCGTCCGAGAGCGCAGCCGTTTCTGCGTCGTCGCGCCGCGGCGGATCTTCACTGGGCGTGCCTTCGCCGGGCGCATCCTCGTCAGACGGTGTGTCAGAAGCAGCGGGCGCGATGGGAGGCGGGGAGCCGAGAGGGGACACTCGGGGGGCATCGTTGCCGGATCGCGTGGTGTGACATGCGAAGCACAACACTGCGCAAGCCGCGAGGAGCGAGAGGCGAATCATGAGCGGATGGGGACGATGGAGGGACGTTCGATGAGGCGGGAGCGGCGGGTGCTCCGGAGGGTCTGATCGCAGACCCCAGCCACCCAGGCTACCCAGGCTACCCAGGCTACGTCTCTCCCTGCGACCGGACAAGCGCCTTGCCCTCATCGGTTGTGTGGAGAGTCCAACGCAGCGACCTGGTACGATGTCCGTTGACGTCCCGTTGAGCGACGATGGGTCACCAGGAGCAAGGGCGCGTGATGAAATCGTGCTTCAACGCGTCTGGCTCCGCCAGCCAAGCGCTCGTCGCTATGCGCCCAGCACACGGTCGACGATCGCCTGCAACGCGTCGTCGGAGGCGTAGCGGATGGTCAGGGTGCCTCCGCCCTTTGCGTTCGGTTGGAGGGTCACGTGGGCGGAGAGGCTCTCCTGGAGGAGCCGCTCTACACGCTTGAGCTGAGGGCGCAGCGGCTCCGGTGGCGCGGGCTGCGCTGGGGTCTCGGGGGCGACGGCGTCGTGGTCGGCCGCGGCGGGGGGGAGATCGGGCTCCACGCCGGCAGCCCGAGCCTCCTCCTCCCTGCGGATCTCGCGCGCGAGCTCCTCTGCGCGTCGTACGGTGAGTCCCTCTTCCAGCACTTTGGTCGCGAAGTCCTCAAGGAGCTTTGGGTCGTCGCCTACCATCATGACCGCCCGCGCCTGACCCGCAGAGAGGCGCCCTGCGGCGACCAGCTCGCGGAGGGCGGTAGGCAGGCGCAGGAGGCGGAGCGTGTTGGCGATGGTAGGGCGGGCGCGACCCACCCGCGCGGCCACCTCCTCCTGGGACAGGCCAAAGCGCTCGATCAGCAATTGGAGCGCTTCGGCTTCCTCAATCGCGTTGAGGTCCTCGCGCTGCACGTTTTCGATCAAGGCCACGACCCACGCCTCGTCATCGGACATATCACGAACGATGACGGGCACCTTGTCGAGCTTGACGCGTCGACATGCGCGCAAGCGTCGCTCTCCAGCGACCAGCATGTAGCGTCCGCCATCGAGCTGGCGCACGATCAGCGGCTGGATGACACCGCTCTCTTGGATCGACGCGGCCAGCTCTTCCAGCTTCTCGTCGTCGAAGTGTCGGCGGGGCTGACGCTGGGTGTCGATGAGGTCCACCGAGACCTCGAACATGCCGGAGGCGGGCCCGGCGCCGGAGGGAGGTGGCGCGAGCAGCGCGTCCAGGCCGCGGCCGAGACGGGGCTTGGGTGGCTTGGGGACGGACATGGGACCTTCAGGTGGCGTGAGCGTCGAGGGCAGCTCGTCGATGGACAAACTCACGCGCGAAGGCGAGGTAGCTCTTCGCGCCCCGCGACTCGATGTCGTAGAGCAGGATCGGGACACCGTGGGAGGGAGCCTCGGAGAGGCGGACGTTCCTCGGGATGGTGGTGTCGAAGGTCTTGTCGCCAAAGTGCTCACGCACTTCGTCGGCGACCTGGCGGCTCAGGTTGTTGCGCTGGTCCACCATCGTCAGGAGGAAGCCCTCGATCTCCAGATCCGGCCGGAAGTGGTAACGGACGCGCTCGTAGGTATCGAGGAGCTGGGCGAGCCCTTCGAGGGCGTAATACTCCGTCTGTACGGGCACCAAGAGGCTGGTCGACGCCACGAAGGCGTTGACGGTCAAGAGGCTGAGGGAGGGCGGGCAGTCGATCAGGATGTAGGTGTAGCGGTCCTCTACCGCGGCGAGCGCGCGCCGCAGCGCCTGCTGCCGGTCTTCGCGGTCGTGGAGCGCGAGCTCTGCTCCCGAGAGGTCGGCGTGCGAAGGCAGGAGGTGGAGCATGGGCACCACGGTCTCAACGATCGCGTCCGCCGCGGAGACGTCGTCGACCAGGACATCGTAGGTGGAGGCGCGGAGCGCAGAGCGGTCGCAGCCGACGCCGGTCGATGCGTTGCCCTGCGGATCGATGTCGACGAGCAGCGTGGGGTACTGCATGGCCGCGAGGCAGGCCGCGAGGTTCACCGCGGTGGTCGTCTTGCCGACGCCACCCTTCTGGTTCGCGATGGCGATGATCTTGGTCATCTCACCCAGGCTCCCTCAGGAAATCGCAACAGAAATTGCGCGTTAGGGGTGTCGAGGCAGCCCTCGACCGCGCAGCCCTTAGCACATCCGGAGCGCGAACACAGCGCCAAGCACGCGCCTCGCTCGGTGGCTATCGTGCGGGCCTCACGCCCCGCACCCGCACAAGGGGTCTCAGCGAAGGCCAGCATGCACCATCATCGCCCTCCGTGCTGCAGATGGCCCAGTGAGGTAGAGGGCGCGGTAGGGGGATCAGCGACGACCGGTGCCGAGGCCGCCCGGAGCGGTGCCAGCGGCCACCAGAGGGCCACGCACCGTCCAGGAGGCTGTCCAAGGGCACGCCTGCCAGACGGAACCAGACACGCTGATGGGCGGCGGATGGTGAAAGGAGCAGCGTCGTGGCCCGCTCGATCTCTCCGCTCGCTAAGGGGGGGGGAGAAGCAGCACCTCACGGGGCTCGGGCATTGGGTAGGCCAGGCCCTAAGCCGTCAGTTGGTAGCGCTCGGCGGAGGAGGGCCGCGCCTCGCTTCGACGCCTCTATAAGCGTGATGAGTTCATCGAAGAGCTTCGGGATGCTGAGGCTGATCCGTTGGGGATCGTCCCTAAGGCGCTGGAAATGAAAGCATCTTAACGCGGCCGGAGACCAGGCTTTCGTGCGGCGTGACGACCTGCCGCCAGGGGGTCGTGGGGGTGCTCATGGGGCCTCCTCGTTGTTGTGCTGTGACGTCTGATGCCGAGTGATGGCCTGGGCTGTACGTGCCCGGTCGATGCTCTCCAGCAGCTTGCGCTCAAGGAGCTCGCGCGGGGGCAGCTCGGTCAGGTAGCTCGCCACGCGCACCGAGCCCTGGTCGAGCTCCAAGAGCTCCACCTGCTCCTCGTTCTTGTCGGTGCACAGGATGAGACCCAGCGGCGCGTTCTCGTGGGGCTGGCGCTCATGCCGGTCGAGCCAGCGCAGGTAGAGCTCCATCTGCCCCTTGTCGCGCGCGTCGAAGCGGCCGAGCTTGAGCTCGATGGCCACCAGCGCCCGCAGCGGCCGGTGGAAGAAGAGCAGGTCGAGGTAGAAGTCGTCCGGGCCGATGGACATCCGCTTCTGGCGGGCGACGAAGCTGAAGCCTGTACCCAGCTCCAGCAGAAACGCTTCCAGCTCCCGCAGGATCGCCGCTTCGAGCTCGCTCTCGGCGAAGTCGCGAGGCAGCTTCAGGAAGTCGAGCACGTAGGGATCGCGGAAGACCAGATCGGGGGTCATCTTCCCCTCCTCTCCGAGCGCCCCGAGGGTCTGCGCGATGACCGCATCGGGCTGCCTGGCGATGGCGCTGCGCTCGAAGAGCATGCCGTTCATCTTGTCCTTGAGCGTGCGGGTGCTCCAGCGCTCCACGCGGCACAGCTCGGTGTAGAATTGACGCCTGAGCGGGTCGTCGATGGCGATGAGCTCCCGCAGGTGGGTCCAGCTCAATTCTCCACGCGCGTGGACAAAGCGCGGGTCAGGGAAGACATCTGCAAATTTCATCATGTAGTAGAGGTTGCTTCGGCTGAATCCCCGACCGAACGCAGCCGTGAGTTCACGCGCCACCTCGGTGACGACCTGCTCGCCGTACTCGGCTCGCTCGCCACCCAGGACTTCTTCGCGCAAGCGCTGCCCGATTCGCCAGTAGAGCAGGACCTGTTCGCTGGTGACCTGCTGCGCGACGCGAGCGCGCGTCTGCTCGATAAGGCTCCGCAGCTCGCTGACGAGCGCATCGGATGTCAAGGGCGCGATCTCTTCCATCTTCGTGAGCTCGACGGTGGGTGTGTCCAGGATCTCCGACAGGGAACCGTAGCGGTCGAGGAGCTCGCGCGCGATCGGCTTCAGTCCTTCCGGGGGACGGCGTAGGTCAGCAGCAGCTCCAGGACCTCGTGGTGCTCGAACGCGCCGAGGCCGCTTTCATTGAAGCGGTCTCGGAGTCGCTGAAGGTGGCCTTCCAGGTAGGGGATGAATGCACTTTCGTGCCGGCGCCGTCACACGCCTGTATGCGTCGACCTTAGGCAGGACGGCTTGCCCCGAGGAGAGGGATGCTATCATGGGCAACGCCCCGTCCTCAAGGCTCGCAAGCGTCCATGAGGCCCCTTCGTTCAAGGGCACTATGGCTCTCCGACCCCTCACGCCCCGCACCCGCACAAGGGGTCTCAGCGAAGGTGGTTCGCTAGGCAGATGTTGCGGGGGTCAGCTCACAGCGCTCAGAGCAAGGTGGCGGCGAGCTCGGCGAGCTGTGAGCGCTCTCCGCGGGTGAAGAACACGGCGCCGAAGAGCGGGGACTTCTTCAAGCGTTCGGTGGTGTACACGAGGCCGTTGGTGTGTTGGTCGAGGAAGGGGTTGTCGACCTGGAAGGGGTCACCGGCGATCACGACCTTGGTGCCGCTGGCCGCCCGGGTGATGATCGTCTTGATCTCGTGTGGGGTGAGGTTCTGGGCCTCGTCGATGAGCATGAAGGCGCCGCTGATCGAGCGGCCCCGGATGGTGGCGATGGCTTGGATCTCGAGCTGGCGCGTGTCGAAGAGCGCCTCCCAGGAGCGCATGTCGCGGGTGGCGCCCTTGGCCGCCGCGCCGTTGCCGTCCTGGGGGAAGAGCTGATCGAGGTTGTCGAAGAAGGACATCATCCAGGGCTGCATCTTGGTCTCGAAGTCCCCGGGCAGGAATCCGACGTCGCGGCCCATGGAGATGACCGGCTTGGAGAGCAGGACGCGCTCGTAGCCCTGACCCCGCTGAAAGAGCTGCGCCATGGCCGCTGCGAGCGCCAGGAAGGTCTTGCCCGTACCGGCCTTGCCGACCAGGCTCACCACCTGGACCTTGGGGTCCACCAGCAGGTGCAGCGCCATCCGCTGCTCGACGTTGCGTGGCTGAATTCCTAGCCAGCTGGGCAGCTCTCGCGCCACCGGCACCAGCGTGCCGTCCCCGTCGGGGGAAGCGCGCAGCAGGTGCTCGCGCTCGTCCTCGGCCACGATCACGTATTCGTTCGGGCAGAGGTCTTCGATGCCCAGGGCCTCCGCCCGCAGCACGTCCCCGGGGACATAGGCGAGGCCAATGACCTCCGGGTCAACGCCCTCGACGCGCCGGTACCCGGTGTACATCTCGGTCAGTGTGACGCGGTCGGTATCGTAGTCCTCGGCGTCGATGCCTTCGAAGCTCGCGAGCAAGCGCAGGTTGACGTCCTTGCTGACCAGGACCACGCGTGCCCCGCGCTCCGTGCGCAGGTGCATGGCGGCGTCCAAGATGAGGAGGTCCATCTTGGGCATGCGCGCCGCTTCACGCAGCGCGTCCATGGACGCGCCTTTGCTCCCGCCGACGATGCGGTAACGGGTCCCTGTCTCGGGGAGCAGCACACCTTCAGCGCTGTCGAGGCGGCCGAGGTCTCGGAGGTCGCTGATGAAGCGGCTCGCGATTCGTGCGGCGGCTGCCACCTCGTGGCGCCGGCTCGTCTTCAACTCGTCCAGCTCCATGACCACGAAGATCGGGATAGCGACATGGGTCTTGCGGAAGGAGCGCAAGGCCATGGGGTCGTGGACCAGGACGCTGGTGTCGATCACGAAGAGGTCATTGTCCGACGAAGATTTTGGGCTCATCGAGGAGGCTCTCCAGGTGGGGTACGGGCGATCGCCGAGGGGCCAAAGGCTTGGGTCACCGGCATGACCTCCAGCGTGTTGATGTTCACGTGGGGTGGTTGGCGCGTGCAGAAGTGGACGATCTCGGCGATGTCCTCAGCGCTGAGCGCTTGGGTGTTCGCATACACGCTCGCGGCGCGCTCCTCGTCACCCTCAAAGCGCACGCGGCTGAACTCGGTCTCGACCAGGCCGGGCTCAATGTTCGTCATGCGCACGGGCGTCCCCAAGAGGTCAGCGCGCAGGGCGAGCGCGAACTGGCGTACGAAGGCCTTGGTTGCGCAATAGACGTGTCCACCAGGATAGGGCCAGTTGCCTGCGATGGACCCCAGGTGAACGACGTGACCGCGCCGCCGCGCCACCATGCCCGGCAGGAGGGCACGGGTGACGTGGACGAGCGCGAGCACGTTCGTCTCAATCATGGTGTCCAGATGCTCGGGCTTCGCCTCCCAGAAGGGCGCGAGGCCGAGCGCGAGGCCAGCGTTGTTCACGAGGACGTCTACCTCGGCGAAGGAGGGAGGCAAATCGGCGATCGCGGCATGCAGCGCCTCGCGATCGCGGACGTCGGCTACGAGGCAGTGCGTCTCGACGTCGAGCGTGTCGGCGAGGGCGCGCAGCCGATCTTCACGCCGGGCGCAGAGCACCAGGCGGCACCCGTCGTCTGCGAAGCGCCGCGCGCACGCGGCGCCAATTCCAGCGCTCGCCCCAGTGATCAAGATGGTCGAGTGGCGCGCGAGCATGGGGGAATCATCAGGGGCATTGGGGCACAGGCCACCATCGGGTGGGTGGCGCCAGGGTTCCGCTCTACTCCTCTCCCTTCGCCCTTGGCAAGCGTGCTTCTCCCTCGGCCGCCGACTGGAGCACCAGGGCGCAGGTCGCGTTGTGCTCAGGGGGTACCGGGACGGCAGGATCGAAGCTCCCCGTAGGCCGCGGCCCGCGGGGAGTCGCGGCCGGAGCCCTCCCGGGCTGTCACATCAGCGCTCCTGCTGTGACACTTCTGTCAGGGATGTCGCGCAAGACTGTCAGCGACGCGATGCCTGCGCTCGGGTTCGCCGGTCCCCTGGCTAGCCCCTTGGGCAGGTGTAGGTGGTGGAATTGTCAGCCGACACAGCACGCCGCTCTGCGCCGCGGAGCACACATCGGGGAACATGGCATGAAAAGTGCTTGTCTGTCCTATGAGGGTGAGGCCAACGCGTCGGTCACCGCGCGCTGACCCGAGTGGCTCACCCCGAGCACCCGCGCCTCGGCGCGTACCCCTGGAGGACACCATGCGAGACCGACGTGCCACCTTCTTCGATCTTCAGGATCTGGAGCCTTGGGCAGGTGTGGAGCGCGAGCGGCTGGACCGCGAGGTGCGCCACCAGCTCGGCGACGCGGCGAGCCAGGACCAAGAGATCTTCGCCCTCCGCTTGCTCTCAGGTCCTGCGCTCAGTGTGGAAGCCCAGGCCAGCCTGGAGATCAGCCTCCGCACCCAGCTTGGGCGGCGCTTCCGAGAGGTCGTCTGGATCGACTCGCCCTACTCCCCTGAGCCTCTGTGGAACCTGGCGAGGCGCTACCAACTCGACCTGCAGCGCTCCGGCCTGCTGGGCGGGTGCGATCGCCTCGCGGGGCTGTGCCGCATGGCCGGGGTCCGGCGCTTCCATCCCTCACGGGGCTCGAGGGCCTCTGCGCCGCCGCAGCGCACCTGGAGCGAAGCGTAGCGCTGACGTGGGCGCGTGGCCGCCACGCCCCCCTCGTGGCGGCGAGGGCCCCGCGTGGCTTGCACGCCGGGGGCGGCTGCGCTAGCTCTTCGGACCGGTGGTTCTCCTGGGAAGGTCCATGCGCGTACTCCTCCTCGTAGCGATTTTCGCCCTCTGCTCAGGGGCCTGCGCGGGTCGCTCGCCGGGCTTCGTGACCGTGGGCCCGGAGGCATGGGCCGTCACTCTCGCCCCCGAGGATGTCGGCGCGATGGCGTACTTTGAGCGCCTCGTGGTGGCGCTAGAGGCTGCCGGTGAGGATCCTCCGGCCGTGCTCCTCGCGCTCGACGGCTGGTTGGCCGCCGAGGGCGAGGCTGCGAGCGCGGCGAGCGCAGCGCTCTCCGCGCGTCTGCTCGCGCTGCCTTCTTTTGAGCGCCAGGCCCACGAGGAGGCGCTGCGCCAGGCCGCGGAGCCCCTCTGGGAGCGCTTCCGAGCCGTCAGGCGCTACCTTTTGGAGCATGACCCCAACGTGGCTCGGGCCTTCTTCGATCGCATCGGCAGCCTCCAGGAGTGAGGCGCCCACCGGAGCTGTGAGGGAGCATGGCCAAGGGCTACACCGCGTGGTGCGCCCCCGCACCGAGTGGGCAAGCGCAGGTCCTCTACCTGCAGGACGTCCAGTACCGATGCACGCTTTGTGGCTTCGAGGAGGGCCTGCGCTACTTCGCAACCCAGCCGCTGCACACGCGCACGCTGAGCGCCATCGAGCGGACCTGGGACAACGTCTGGGACACGCCTCCAGGCGAGTGCTCCCAGTGCGGTACCCCCTTGTCGTCCGGCGCGTTGCGCCGGCTCTGCCTCACTTTTTTCCTCCCGCATGGGCGGGGCGCGCTTCGCGCCGAGGGGGTGGAGGGCAACCCGTTTTGGAGTCTCGCGCCCTACGAGCTGCCCGACGCCCAGGTGCTCCCCACCTGGGAGCGCGCTCCGGCGGCGACGCCGCTGGCCACCCCCCTCTCGGGTGAGGCGATCCGCTCCCTCTTGGGAAGGCCTTGGAATCCGAAGGAGACCTGGCGTAGCGAATCCCTCGCCCTGAGGGAAGGCGCGCTCGACCTGAGCGAGGGGCTTTGGGCCGTGCACGCGGCGCGCGCCCTCGCGCCCGAGGAGGTCATCGACCGATTGGGGCTCAGCGTTCCCTGGCAGCGCCAGCTCGTCGTCGCTCCCCTCGTGGAGGAGGGGTGCCCGCGCGATGGGCTCTACGGCGCGCCATCGCGCTGGATGCAGGGCATCACGCCGCCGCCCTTCGTCTACGGTGTCGCCTCGCCAGCGCGTGTCTTGCGCGCTTTAGAGGAGGAGCTGGTTCGCTTGGGCCTCCCGCTGCGCGCGCTACCCCTCCCCGACGGCTCGCTCGCGCTCCTCTGGGGCGAGGACGGGGATCCAGCGGCGAGCCCCAGCATCTCCCCGCGCGAGGTGGCCGCCGAGGCCGCGTCGACCCTGCTCCACCCCGGCGACGCGCTTCGCGTCGAGCTCGACCGTCTGCTGCTCTGCGCGGCCTTTCGACACGAGGCGGAGGCATCCTCATGAGAGCGCGGTGGTGGTGGTGGTGGGGAGGCGAAGACACGCCGCTCGTGGAGGCACTCGGCATGCCCGCGTGGGACGCATGGCTGCACGGGGACGTCGTCATGGAGACCCTGCTGCAGCGGGGAGCCCGGCGCCTGGATCAGGAGGCGCACCTCGATCGCCTCGTCGCGTCGGTCCAAGCGAGCGCTGGCGACGTGAACTCCCTGCAGGGGCTTCGCAGAGCCTTCGCCCTATGCGACACACCGGCCGGCCGCCTCCAGCTCTACTGCCCCCCTGTCGCGCAACCCGCTGCGCACCCCCGCGCCGCGATGCGATGGTCGCCTTGTGCCCAGAGAGAGGGGCCGCCACCCCCCTTGCGTCTCGTGACCCTCGACCTCCCGCACCCGCTCCAGGGGGCCTACGGAAAGACGGTCAGCCTCCACTGGGCGCGCAGCGCCATGCGACAGGCCCTTCGCGCTGGCGCGGACGAGGCCCTCTTGCTTCATGAGGGGCATGCCCTGGAGACGGACCACGGGACCCTCCTGTGGCGGAGCGACCAGGGATGGCATACGCCGGACGCAGCGCGCTGTGCGACCCTCCCCTCTGTGACCCTCGATGCCCTGCGTCCCGCGCTCCGTCCGAGCGCGGTGTGGGGCGAGGCGCTGCGCCATCCGGCTTGGATCGAGGGTGTGCGGGCGCTCTACGTCGTCAGCGCTCTGCGGCGGATTCAGCCGGTCGTCTCTGTGGATGGGATCGCGCTCTCCCTGGATGAGGAGGAGGCAGCGAGGCTCTGGCGCCTATCCTGCGGAGGCGACGCGTGAGCCTGGCAGCGCAACCCGCCTTGCCGCTGCGCCACCTCTTTCGAGCGAGCGCTTGCCGCCCCTACCCGCTGGTGTGGCTGCCCTCCGCCCAGGGGCGCCCTGGCCGCGGTGAGCGCTCGGCGCTCTTTCCTCTCCTCGAGCCAGCGCTCCGCGTTTCCCTGAGTGGTCGCTACTTCTACCGATCTCCGGAGGGCGCTGTGCGGCGCGGCCACGCCACGGGCCCCAGCCTCTGGAGGCTCTTCGATGAGCTTTTCGCCCAAGAGTCTGCAGGTCGCCAGGGGGCTTGGGTTGGTTGGATCCGGTATGAAGCCGGTGGGCTAGCGGACCCCGCCATCCCCGCACTGGCGGACCAGGGGGAGGTTGTGCTCTCGTTGGCGCGTGTGCTCGGCGGCTGGTGTGAGCGCTCTGGCACGCTCGAGCGCTGGACCCCCGATCCGCGCGCTGAGGGCCCGCTGGGAGAGATCGAGGCGGAGGCCCAGCGCTGGGCCCAGCTTCCGCTCCCTGCGCGGCCACCGCGTGTTCGAGTGCGGCTGCCGGAGGAGGCATGGTACCGCGCTGCCTTTCGGAGCATCCAGGAGGACCTTGAGCGGGGCCGCTTCTACCAGCTCTGTCTCACCTTTCCGCTATGGGTCGACGGGCGCGTCGATCTCGTTGGAGCAGCCGAATCCCTCTTGAGCATGGCTCCGGCGGACTTCGGAGGCTACTGCCGATGGGATGGTCTGGAGGTGGCCTCGAGCAGCCCCGAGCTCTTTTGGGCCGTGGACGCTGGCCGCGTGCGCGCTCGACCGATGAAGGGTACGCGCCGCGTTGTCCCGGGTCGGGAGCGAGAGCAGCGCCAGGAGCTGCGAGGCGCGGAGAAGGACCGCGCCGAGAACGTCATGATTGTCGACTTGTTGCGCAACGACCTGCATCGGGTCTGCGTCCCAGGTTCTGTCCACGTACCCTCCTTGTGTGAGGTCGAATCCTACGCCAACGTGCTGCAGATGACTTCGACGATCGAAGGGACCCTGCGTTCCGGTATCGGACCCTTTCGGCTCTTGGAGGCGACCTTCCCCCCCGGCTCGATGACGGGCGCCCCGAAGGTCGAGGCCTGCAGAGGCATCGCTGGTTTGGAGCGGAGGCCGCGCGGGCTCTACGCTGGGTCTGTCCTCTGGCTTCCCTTTGACGGCGCGTGGCGAGCCAACGTCGTCATCCGCTCGTTGATTCGCGATGAGCAGGGCTTGCGCTGGCCCGTCGGTGGTGGGATCGTCATCGACTCCGAGGAGGCCGCCGAGTGGGCGGAGGCGGCGTCCAAGGCGGAGACCCTCTTTCGTTGCCTCCAGGAGAGACCATGATCCGTGCTCGAACCCGGCCCCTGGTGCGTCATCTCCTCCTGGGCTGCCTTGTCGTGGTGTGTGGCGTCGCCGCGCACGCGTCGGCGCGCATGCTGGACGGGGCGACGCAGGCGCGGAGTGAGCGGCCCCCTGCGGAGCGCTTCCAGTGGGCAGGCGAGCGCGTCGTGTACGACGTCTATCTTCTGCAAGCGGTGATCGCCCGAGCGAACATCCAGGTCGGGGTGCCGCGCCAGCACGAGTCCTACGGGCTCGTGTACCCCATCGACGCGACCCTCCGCTCGCATGGGCTCGCGGGCGTCGTCTATGCCATGCGGAACGAGGCACAGACCTGGGTCGACCTCACGACCGGGCAGGCCGTCTATACGGACAAGGTCCTTGACGAGCGTGGTCGTCGCCGTCGCTACCGGGTCCACTTCTTCCCGACCGAATACAGGGCCGTCGTCGATCGTACGATTCAAGACACGGACCGTCGCTTCCGGCGCTTGGTGCCTTCGCAGATCCACGACGGTCTGAGCTGGCTCGTGGACTTGCGGAGCCGGCCCCTGGAGGTCGGGCATCAGTACATCTACTACATCTACGATGGGTGGAAGCTGAGCCGGCTGACCGTCCGCGTCGAAGCGCATGAGTTCTACGCGACCCCAACGGACGTCTTCCCCGCAGCCCGCATGGCCATCCGTCGCGAAGTGCTGGAGTCGGAACCCCTCTTCCCCTGGTCGGAGAGCGTCGCGCCCCTGCCTCCCTACTTCTACGACGCGGAGCCGGGCTACGGCGTCGGCATGGGCTGGGTGACGACCGACGAGCACCGCATCCCCCTCGCCTTCGAGATTCGCACCACGCTTGGCTTGGTGCGTATGGTGCTCAGCGAGCACCACCGACCTTAGGGCTCGCCCCAGGCGCCCCCAGCCTTGCCTCTCTGCGGAGGAACGCTCCTTGATCCTACTCCTCGTTGCTCTCTTCGTCGGGGGCGCGCTCGGGCTGGCGATTCCCGCCAGGCGGCGATGGCTTGATGGTCTGCGTCACCTCACCTTCTTCTCGGTGCTCCTGGTGGTGGGTGTGCAGGGGGTGCTCTTGGCCGCCTCGGGCGTACTGGACACGGGAGCGTCATCGCTTGTGTTGCACGCCCTCGCGCTAGGCCTGCTGCTCGCGTTCATGACGGTCGTCGTCGTCGAGCTTCCGGCGCGCTGGTGGAGGCGTGTGTCGTCTCCGGCGCGCGAGGAAGAGACCACCCAGCCGCAAGCGGCGCGTCCGATGCAGACCGCGCTGCTCTTGCTCCTGGTCCTGGCCGCGGGTGGGGCGGCAGGCCTCGCGTGGCAGCCTCTTGGGGCGTGGCTCGCCGAGAGATCCATGTGGCCCTTGGCCTTCCTGCTCGCCTGCATCGGGGCGGACCTCGGGGCACAGCGACGCACGGTGGGGCGCGCGCTCTTGGCGGGTAGGGCCTTCTTCGGGGTAGCGCTCCTGGCCTTGGTTGGCGCGCTGCTGGCGGGTGCACTCGCGGCCTGGCTGCTCCCCTACCCACCAGCCGCTCTGATCGCAGGAGCGCTCGGGATGGGCTTCTACAGTCTGACCGGTCCGCTCGTGACGGAGCTGGCGGACGCGGAGGTCGGCACGGTGGTCTTTCTCGCGAATCTCTTTCGAGAATTGAGCGCGATGGTGCTCACGCCGCTGATCGCGCGCTGGGGGGCGAGCGTAGGGCTGGCGGCGGCGTGGGGCGGCGCGACGGCCATGGACTCGACCCTGCCCTTTCTGCACCGGAGCTACGGGCCAGAGGGCGTGGTCGCCGGCCTCGCGGTTGGCGTGACCCTCAGCCTCCTGGTCCCGCTGCTGCTTCCCTTGGCTTTCGCCGCGGCGGGTTGGCTGGGCGGGTAGGGCAGGGCCCGACATCGGGGCCGGTGCGCTCTCGATAGGTGGCTGATAGGTCAGTACGTGACGCCGACCATCAACTCCCACACCCCGTAGCGAAAGGTAAAGTCATTCTCGAGTTCCCGGACTGTGTACCAAGAACGACCAAGGGTGAGGATCGCGCCGACGGGGCCCGGTTGGTAGCGCATGCCAAGTTCGAACCCGAAGTCGTAACCGAAGCCTAGCTGCAGGTCGTCGTTCTCGATGGCTAGGCCTTCATGTTCTGGGTAGCTGACGAAGCCGAGGCTCAACCCGGCGGAGAGTCCTGTGTGAAGGGACAGAGCAGCCACCGGCAAGGGGTACCAGGCGCCGATGAAGGAACGGGGTGTCAGCAACCACGTGTCTATCCGCTCAGGACCGCCTCTCCTCTCCTCTTCATGGAGCCAGCCTTCGTCGAAGAGCACAGGGTCGTTGTCTCGGACCTGGAGTTGGGTTCGGGACAAGGACATCCCGTATCGGAAGCCGACCCCTAACGGTACTGGTCCGCTGGGAGGCACGAGCACGTTGTGGGAGAGGAGATGGAGGGCAAAGCGCCCATGCGTTGTGACGTCGGTGGCCTCTCGCCCAACGTCGTCTTCAACGATGGCTTCTGAGGCAGGCGACAACCCCAGGGCGAAGGCACGGAAAACGTCGTGTGACACTGCCTCGCGCTGGAGCGCCCGATCAGAGGTCGGTGAAGCGTCCACGACGGCAGTTGGAAGAGTTGCTGCCACGGCGACCGCGAGCATCAGTCCGCTCGTGACCCGTCGAGACGTGAGGCGTGGTAGGAGTGACGATCCCCTTAGGGTTGCGTCAAGGATCCGAGAACCGGATCGCCCGCAGGGTGGATCACTCCCACTCCGACTGTCGGGGCCACTACCAAGGCACACAGCGATCCTCCAGGTTCATCAGTCCTCCCCTATGGGTCATCTGGAGAGGACCCCTCCCCGAGACGACGAAGCCCGAGCACCCATCGGCGGGATAGCAGGCAAGTGGTTGATCGACGCCGCCAATGAGGCGGTCTTCGCTGTCCCCCGCGATGAGTCGATTTTCGTCGGAGCCGGCGAGCCGACGCTCCTCACCGGCGCCCAAGAGCGGCCGCGCTTCACTCCTTCCTCCCGCCTGACGTTCTTCGTCCGTGCCAGCAATTTGTCGCTCTTCGGTCGTTGCGCCAGCGTCACGTCGTTCGTCGACCGCCGATAGCGAGCGGTCTTCTGCGCTACCACCCAGGTGTCGCGCTTCGCCGCCACTCCCCACGCGTCGCGCCTCGTCAGCACCTCGCAAGCTGCGTGCCTCCGAGGCTCCCGCCACCGAGCGCTGGCCGCAGGTGCACGCGAAGAGGGTAGTGTGGGCAACGATCAGCCCGCTCTCCAGTCCGCTGATGTCCTCGGGTACTGAGCCTACAGGTGAGCAGGTCCCGGAGTCGTCATTGGGGACGATTCGTGACGCGCAGGCTGCCGAGAGCAGGGAACCCGCTCCAACGAGCAACGATAGGACAATGTTGCGGAGTCGAACCATGGACGGCACGGGCAGAGTCAGCGGAAAGGGACCTCGGAGAGCCAGAGCTGCCACGCATCGAAGGCATGGCGCCCATCGGCGTAGGATTGCTGGTGGTTGGTAGGCTCGAAAACCACGCTGATGCGTCCACCTGCGGTGGCCGCGACCCGAGCCGCTGGGACCTGGATGAGGTACATCCGTGTGGCAGGACCTCGGGCATCCGGGTGCGTGCGGCAGAGCGCTAGCACACCAAAGAGTGGCGCTTCACGGCCGGGAACGACGACGCGCACACGACGCGCGCCGTTCTCCAAAGCGATGTCGTAGTTCTCGGGGGTCGCTCGCACCACACAGTTGTCCGCGTAGAAGGGCGGTGTCCACGTGTCGTCTTCCCACGTCAGGCGAAAGCTGGGTTCGGCATCAGCGAGATCTTCGTAAAGCGACACCCCTTCTGTCCCAATACGCCCCAAGGGTACCGCGTTCCACGTCTGCGCTGCGGCGCATCCCGAGACCACGAGCGCGAGGACAATCCAGGTGTTCGCCCTGACGCCAGCGTTTCGCATCCACATGTTCATTGTCTTACCAGACGACGGCTCTAGCACACTGCTTCGTGTGCCAAAGGGCCTGCGTCGTCGGCTCTGCCGCCTACGAGAAGGGACGACGTTACGGCCACTCAGGAGAAGTCGGTAACACAGGTTCTGAAAGCGGGCAACCCCTGGTCGGACCATGTAGCCACAAGCGCAAGGCTCCTGACGGGCTCCATGCGCGACGAAACCCCACACGGCCCGCTCTCGCGTTACCCCCCAGGCCGCGGACAATCGAAGGTCGGGCGGGCGTTGGTCGTCGGGGTCTCCAGGGTCTTCGCGAGCGCGCGCAGCGCCGTTCGGAGCCCCTCCTCAAGGACAGGATGGTAGAAGGGCCGCGTCAGGAGCGTGTCGACGGTCTCTTCGGTCTCCAGCGCCCACGCCATCAGGTGCCCAAGGTGCTCCGCCGAAGGACCAAAGATCTGCGCGGCGACCACGCGTCGCGTGCGCCGATCTGCGTAGATCCGCGCGAGCCCTTCGTTGCGAGCCATCACGCGCGCTCGACCCTGGTCCCGCCAGTCGACCTCACCATAGACGGTGTTCTCTGGATCGAGGTCACAAGCCGGTGGCCCCACCAGGGCGAGCTGCGGGTCGGTGAACACAAGGGTCAGCGGTGTGCGCCGTCGCACCGGCTCAACCTCCGGCCACCGCGCAGCGTTCCTCCCAGCTATGTGCCCCTCGTCGGACGCCTCGTGCAGCAGCGGGCGATCACGGTTGGCATCGCCAGCCACGAAGACAGGATGCTCGCCCCACTGCATCGTCTCCGGATGCACGGGAAGTGGGCCTCGCGCTGGGACCTCGACGCCGAGGCGCTCCAGCCCCAGCCCATCGAGGAGCGCGTGACGTCCCGTGGCCACGAGGACGCTGTGGACGCCGCGGGTTCGAACCCGTCCCTCGGCGTCGGTCCAGCGCAGCAGGACACCCTCGGCGCTGCGCTCGGCGTGCAGGGCGCTGGCCCCAAGCTGCAGGTCGAGCTCCTCCCCTAGGACCTCCTCGACCCGACCACGGATGGCCACATCCTTCGCGACCTGCAGGTGCGGCGCCATGTCCAGAAAGAGCACCTCGACCCCCAAGCGCTGGAAGGCTTGGCCCAGCTCGAGCCCGATGACCCCGGTGCCGATCACCGCCATGCTCGGAGGCAGGTCGGGCAAGTCGAACACGTTGTCGGTCGTCAGCAGCCGCTCACCGAGATTCCGGAAGGCCTCGGGGATGCTGGGCGCGCTCCCTGTGGCCACGACCAGACGCGACCACGCGACCGTCCCCCGACCCTCCACCTCGGCCTCCCCCCAACCCGTGATGCGGGCCCAGCCGGACCACCGGTCCTCCGCCGCGATGCGCTCGGTGTTGCGCAGAACGCCCCCCACGAAGCGATCGCGCTCGCTCTGCACCCGCGCCATGACGGCCCGACCATCGACGCTCACGCCGCCCGGTGTATAGACGCCGAAGCGGTCCGCGTGGAGGGCGTGGTAGCGGGCTTCCGCGGCGGCGATCAACAGCTTCGAGGGCATGCAGCCCACCCGAGCGCAGGTGGTGCCCCACGGACCGCCGTTGACCAGGAGCGCCCGCCGCCCTGCTTTGCGCACCTCATGGTACGCGGCGAGACCCGCCGTTCCGCCGCCTACCACCAGGACATCGACCTCGCGCTTCTCCATGAGCACCTCCCGCGTTCATGCGCACCCTAGGCTGGCCCGCGTCGCTCCCTCCCTCACCGTGTGTCGTTCGGGTGGGCAGCCGCGCGCACATCGCCCTAGGTGTGCCGCGCGCGCCGCGCAACCGGGTCTGCACTCCCGGCGAGTCGGGTGCTCAGCGCCATCCCTGCGCTTGGGCGAAGCCTAGCGGTAGACGTGGCGCTGTGCCGCATCTATGGGAGCGGCTTGACCGCCTCGGTCGGGTGGAAATGCCCGGCCGCCTGCCGAACCCTGCTCTCGAGGATCGCGATGCAGCTCTCACCCACTGAACTCTTGCCCCTCATCACCGAAGCCTACACCTCGGGGCTCCGCAATGCAGAGGCCTTCGTCGAAGGTGCCGCGGGTAGGGCGCTCACGCTCAGGCAGCTCGTCGACGCGTTCTTGGACGCCCTGGAGCAGGGGAGCCTCCGCGCTGCATCGCGCGGCAGCGACGGCGTCTGGCGCGTCCACCCTGAAGTCAAGCAGGGGATCCTGCTGGCCTTCCGCGTGGGCACCATCCAGCGCTTTGGGGAAGACGACACGCTCGTGTACTCCGACAAGGACACGCTGCCACCCCAGCGCCTCGGCAGCCAAGAGCGCCGTCTGCGGGTCGTGCCGGGAGGGTCTTCGGTGCGTCGCGGGGCGTACCTCGCGGACGGCGTCACGTGCATGCCCCCCATGTACGTCAACGTTGGCGCCTACGTGGGGGAAGACACGATGGTGGACAGCCACGCGCTCGTGGGCTCTTGCGCGCAGATCGGAGCGCGCGTTCACCTCAGCGCCGCCGCTCAGATCGGTGGCGTGCTCGAGCCGATCGGGCTGCGGCCCGTGGTCATCGAGGACGATGTCCTGGTGGGGGGAGGGGTCGGCGTGTACGAGGGCACCTTGGTCCGGCAGCGCGCGGTCCTGGGAGCGGGCGTCATTCTGACCGCCTCGACCCCCGTCTATGATCTCGTCCGCGGCCAGATCCTCCGCGCCAGCGCGACGCAGCCCTTGGAGATTCCAGAGGCCGCCGTTGTCGTCGCGGGTGCCCGCCCCGTCCAGAACAACGCCTTCGCGGAGGCCCACGGCTTGCACCTGCAATGTGCGCTGATCGTCAAGTATCGCGACGAGAAGACCGATCTGCGGGCCGCGCTTGAGGGAGACCTCCGATGACCCTGCGCGTCGCGTCGCGTCTGCAGCACCTCCAGCAATCCTTTCTGCGTCGCTTCATGGCGGAGGCCCCCCCCGGAGCCCTGAATCTGGGCCTCGGTCAGAGCGGGTCGCCCGTCCCCGAGGTTCTCCGCGCGCGCCTCCATGAGGTCGCGGATCGCGCAGACTACGGTCCCAACGCCGGCCACCTTGCCCTGCGGCAGGCCATCGCCTCGGAGCAGGGCGTCTCCCCCGACGAGGTTGTCGTGACTTGTGGTGTCCAGGAGGCGCTGGCCCTCGTCATGCTCGGCTTGGTCGAGGCGGGGGACGAGGTGCTCGTGCCTGATCCAGGCTTCTCGGTCTACCGCTCGCTCGCCGAGATCGCAGGGGCCTGCGTCCGGACCTACGCCCTCCGAGAAGAGGATGGCTTTCGGCCGACGTGGGAAGGCCTGTCCCGCTCGTTGAGCGCCCAGACGCGCCTCGTGGTGCTCGTCTCGCCGGGCAACCCGACCGGCGCCGTCGCGACCCCCGCCGCGTGGGAGCGTCTGCTCGGCGAGCTCCATTCACGCGACATCGCCGTGCTCAGCGACGAGATCTACTTGGACCTCTGTGGTGTGGCGACCCCGCACCCCAGCGCGCGGGCGCACCACCCCGAGGCGCTCATCGCTGGTGGGCTCAGCAAAAGGGACAGCCTCGCCGGTTGGCGGCTCGGGTGGCTGATCGCGCCGACGGCCGTCATTCCTCCGCTGGTCGCGCTGCACCAGCACCTCGTGACCTCGGCGTCAACCTTGGTTCAGGATGTGGCGCTGGCCGCCTTCACGCCTGAGGCGCGCGCCACCCGGGTGGCGCTGCAGGAGCGCTTGGTTGGGCAGCGCGCCAGGGCGGTGGAGGTCCTCACCGAGGCGGGCGCGCAGGTGCTCGCCGGCGAGGGCGCCTTCTACCTCTTGGTGCGATGGCCGGGGGCCCTCGATGACCTCGCCCTCGCCCGATTCCTGCTCCATGAGGCCGGCGTCATCACCATCCCTGGCCGCGCCTTCGGCGAGGGCGCCCGAGGCCTGCTGCGCATCAGCTATGCGCTGCCGCAGCCGGACCTAGACCGAGCGCTGGCTGCCCTCGCCAACGCGCTACCCGCCTACCGTGAGGCGGCGGAGCGCGACGCTTGAGCCCCCCTTGCCTGCGCGGGTTGCGCTCGCGGCCTCCAACGCATCGCGCCCGCCGCGATGGAAGCGAAGCTGCGCAGGGCGGGGCGTGTAGGTCGGTCTTCTGAACCTACTCCTCCGTGTCGCCCGCGCTGAGGTACTGCTCTGGGTTTCTGAGGAAGGGCCGGGCGCAGCTACCGCAGCAGAAGAAGACCTGCTGGCCCTCGTGGTCTACAGAGGCGCTGGTCTCGGTGACACGGAACGCCTCGCCCGATACCGGGCATCGCGTCGCGTCACCCACGGCTGCTCCCGGCTGGCGGACGATCTCCGACTCCGGCACGTCGATGGCGGGGGCGTGGTCACTCCCCATCTGAGCGGGGTGCCCGCCTGCGGCGGGGGCAGGGGTAGGCGCAGGCGCCGCGGCTGGAGCTGCGTCGGCGCTGGCGGGGCTTGCTTCGGAGTCCGCGCCCGCCTGTGTTTCGGCGGTGGCCGCGGCACCGGGCGTTTCGGCAGCGGTCGTTGCGGGCGAAGGAGCCGCCGCGGCGGGCTCGGGTGTCGGCCGGTTGCAGGCGAGGGCGAGGGTGGCGAGGAGCAGCAGGGCAACGAAAGACTTCATGGGACTCTCCTGGGTCATGGCGGGGCGGCGCCCCTGGGTGGTACAGGCGGGGCGGCGCCCCTGGTGGAAAGAAGCGGGGTTCATGGCTCCGTCTCGGTCGGGGCTTCGGTGGGGTGAGGTCCGCTGGAGCGCGCCAGGAAACGAATCCGAAGCTCTTCTTGCAGTGCGAAGAGGACGGGCACGACGAAGAGCGTGATCAGCGCGATCGTCATCCCGCCCACGGTTGGGATGGCCATCGGGATCATGATGTCGGCTCCGGTGCCGTAGCTCGTCAGCACCGGGAGGAGGGCGAGCAGGGTCGTCGCCGTGGTCATGAGGCAAGGACGAATGCGTCGCATACCCGCTTCGATGACCGCCTCCCGAACCTCCGCGATGTCGCGTCCGTGGCCTTCGGGGAGGCGCTGCCGGAGGTATGTCGCCATCACGACGCCGTCGTCGGTGGCGATGCCAAAGAGCGCGATGAAACCGACCCAGACGGCAACGCTCAAGTAGACCTGCCGAACCTGGAAGACCTCTCGGAGGTTGGCTCCCAAGACCTCGACCTCCAGGAACCAAGGCTGTCCATAGAGCCAAAGCAGCATGAAACCGCCCGAGAAGGCGACCGCGATGCCGCCGAAGATGCTCAGGCACAGGCCGACGGAGCGAAACTGGAGATAGAGCAACCCGAAGATCAAGAGCAGCACCAGCGGCAGAAGTACGCGCAGCCGCGCCTCGGCGCGCAGGGTGTTCTCCCACGACCCTGCGAAGGACCATGTGATCGCGGGCGCTAGCACCAGCTCCCCGGATGCGATCGCGTGGTTCAGCCGCGCCTCCACGGAGCGGATGACGTCCACCTCGGCTACGCCTGCGGCGCGATCGAACATCACAAAGGACACCAGCCGTGCGTCCTCGCCACGGATCATCTCCGGGCCGGTTTCGTAGTGCACCTCTGCGACGTCCCGCAGGGGCACCGGCATGCCATCGGGCGTCCAGAGCAGGACCTGGGCCAGATCCTCAGGGGTCTGGCGGAGCAGCCGCGGGTAGCGCACACGAATCGCATAGCGCTCGCGGCCTTCCAGGGTCGTCCCTACCTGGATCCCGCCGACCGACGCTTCCAGCGTGTCCTGGAAAGTGGCCATGGAGATTCCGTAGCGGGTCAGCGCCTCGCGATCAGGATGCACCACGAGGTAGGGCTTGCCCACGGGACGGTCTGCGTTGACCGAGTAAGAGGAGACCAGGGGGTGGTCGCGGAGGAGCGCCTCGATCTCGAGCGCGGCGGCGCCGAGCGTGTCGAGGTCGTCCCCCCGTAGCCGGATGGCCATGGGCGCGCGGATCCCGGACTGGAGCATGACGATGCGCGTGGAGATCGGCTGGAGTAGCGGGGCGGTGGTCAGCCCCAACACGTCCGCGGCCTCCACGAGTTCGTCCCAGATGTCTTGCTGGGTACGGATATGGGGACGCCAGTTCCGGTAGGGTCGGCCCCTCGGGGCTTCGATCAGCGCGCCTGTCTCGTCCCGGAGGAACACCCCCTGGGCGTCCACGGCGAAGAGGAGACGTCGCCCGCTTGGCCCGAGCTTGTACTCGGGCTCGTAGTGCACGATGGTCTCCAACATGCTGATCGGCGCTGGATCCAAGGAGGTCTCCGCGCGACCCAGCTTCCCGATGGAGACCGTCACCTCTGGGACGCTCTCGAAGAGCCGGTCGAGCTCCTGCGTCATCCGCAGGACCTCCCCAATGGAGCCATGCGGCATGGCTGTGGGCATATAGAGGAAGGTGCCCTCGTCGAGCTGGGGGAGGAACTCGCGACCCAGGCCTGGGACCTCGTGGTGCAGCCACTGACCTAGCGCGCTGCGATGGACAGGGTCCGGGAGCCACGCGAAGACCTGTCCGAATCCCAACCAGATGGTCGCGCCGATCACCACGAGCGTGATGGGGAGAGAGAGCGCCGCGGCCTTGAATCGAAGCGCTAAGCCTAAGAGCGCGGGGTAGGCCACCAGGAAAAGGTGGAAGAGCCCGAGCGTTGATCCCAGCAGGAGCGCGACGAAGAGCAGGTTCTTGGGGAGCCCCGCGTGGGCTCCAAGGGGCCACCACGAGGTCGTCAGCAGGCCAGCCACGGCAGCGACGGCCAGGAGATGGGTCAGAGGAGTGAGCACCCGCCGCGCCCAACCCTGCCACGCGGCACCCCCTTCGATGACGCGCGCGCCCGCCCAGAACATCACCAGCCCCCCTGCGAGTGGGTGTCCCTGCGCGATGAGCCAGAGGCCGGCGCCACCAACGATCGCGGTCCCCCAGGTCCGGGGTTCGGACCAGCGCGGGAGCGCGTGCTGTCTCTGATGAAGCAGCCAGCTCGCCGCCACCGGGAGGACGAAGAGCGCCACGAGCAGGCTAGCGACCAAGGCGTAGGTCTTCGTGTATGCCAGTGGACCGAAGAGCTTGCCCTCCTGGCCTTGCAGAGCAAACACGGGCAAGAAGGAGATCACCGTCGTAGCGAGCGCCGTCGTGACGGCACCCCACACCTCGGCGGTAGCACGCGCGATGGTCTGCAGCGTGCTCTCCCCCCCAGGGGCTTGCCTCAGCCGCTGGACGATGTTCTCTGTGATCACGATGCCGATATCGACCATCGTCCCGATCGCGATCGCGATCCCCGCGAGCGCTACCACGTTCGCGTCCACGCCCGTGGCCTTCATCGCGATGAAGCAGAGCAGGACAGCGAGCGGGAGCAGGCCGCTGATCAACAGGCTGCTCCGCAGGTGCATCAGCAAGAGGAGCACCACGAGGATCGTGATCAGAATCTGCTGGGTCAGCGCAGTGCGGAGTGTGCCCACCGTCCGCTCAATCAGCTCGGAGCGGTCGTAGAAGGGGACGACCTGCACGCGGACCTGCCGGCCGTCCGCCAATACCCGGCGCGGCATCGAGGCCTCCATCTCCACAATCGCACGGCGGACGCCAGCGATCACAGCCTGAGGGTTGGCGCCGTGGCGGGCTGTGACCACGCCGCCCACCGCCTCGCGACCACTGCGCGTCAGCGCGCCCATGCGTTCAGCTGGGCCCCAGCCCACGTGAGCGACGTCCTCCAGGCGAACAGGCACCCCGTCGCGCCACGCCACCGGCGCGGACGCCACGTCCTCCGGAGCGCGCACGAAGCCCACGCTGCGTAGCAGGTACGACACGCCGCTTAGCTCGGTTGTCTCTGCGCCAACCTCGCGGCTCGTGGCGGACGCAGCCATCAGGACGTCCTCCAGGCGGAGTCCGTAGGCCCGCAGCGCATCGGGGTCTACGTCGACTTGGATCTCCCGTACGAAGCCACCGATCGACGCAACCTCTGCGACGCCCTCCACGGAGGCCAGCGCGTAGCGGACCAGGAAGTCCTGCGCGCTCCGGAGCTCGTCCAGACCGAAAGCGTCGACCCTGGCGCCTGCGTCGTCCACACCCTCCAAAGTGTACCAGAAGACCTGACCCAGCGACGTCGCGTCCGGGCCGAGCTGCGGCGCGACCCCTGCCGGGAGGAGGTCCCGCGGGAGCGACGCCAGCCGCTCCGCGATCCGCGCGCGTGTCCAGTAGAAGTCTGCGTCGTCCTCGAAGATGAGGTAGACCGCCGAGAAGCCGAACATGCTCTGCGTCCGGAGGGTCTTGATCCTAGGGACACCCTGCAGGGCGACGGCCAGAGGGTAGGTGATCTGGTCCTCCACGATCTCAGGTGCGCGCCCGGGCCATCGGGTGAAGACGACCTGCTGGTTCTCCCCAATGTCCGGAATTGCGTCTACCGGCACCGGGTCCCGCTCCACACCGAGATCCCACGAGAAGGGCGCCACAAAGAGCCCGCCGAGGACCGCCACCAGGGTCATCAGCGCGACGAGGACACGCTGGTGCAAGACGGCAAGGAAGAAGCGCTCAGCCCCAGACGGGCTCGTCGGGCCAGGGAGCCGCGCGTCCCCTTCGATGTGTTCAGTGGCCATGGCCACCTCCCGTGTTGGGTGCTTCGCCTCGCTGCATCATCGTCTGGCCACCGCGGATCTGCAGCGAAGAGTCCAGCCGGAAGGTCGCCTCCGCTGCGACGGTCTCCGTCTCGAAGACGCCGTCGAGAATCTCCCAGCGGGAGTCCCAGCGCTCTCCCAGCCGCACCTCGGCCGCGACAAATCCAGGCGGGTTCAGGAAAGCATCCAGGACGTACACATAGGCCTTCGGTCCAGCCCACAAGACCGCGGAGGTGGGCAGCGAGAGGGGCAGCGGCTGGCCAGGGTGCGAGAGGTGGACAGCCCCCCGAATCCATTGCCCGGGTCTCAATCTTCCTCCCTCGTTGGGCAGCGCCACGCGGGCTCGGACCGTCCGCCGCTGCGGATCCACGTTCGGGTCCAGGAAGGAGATCGTGCCCTCGTGGAGCGTCGATCCCTGAGGAAGGTAAAGGGTCACGGGGGCTCCGACCTGAACATGAGGAAGGTCGCGTTCCCAGATGTCGAGCTGCGCCCAGAGCGTATCCAGCGCCACCAGCTCGTAGAGGGTCGACCCCGTCTGCACCCAGTCGCCGATCTGGACGGCGCGGCGGCGAACGACGCCCGACGCCGTTGCACGCAGCTCAATGACCTCCTCAGGGGCCTCTAGCGCCTCCATCCGGCGAATGTCGGTCGGCGGGATGCCGAGAAGGCGCAGCTCCTGACGTGCGGCGTCCAAGAGGTGGGTCGCCGTCTGGAGGCGAATCGCATTGTCTCCTGCCTGATCACGCAAGACCCTCGCCTGGATGAGGTTGTGCTGGGCGTTGTAGACGCGCGGGCTGTAGACCCGCGCGATCGGCTGGCCTCGGCGAATGTGCTCGCCGGTCGCCCGCACATGGAGGTGATCGATCCGCCCCTCGAACCACGCGCTCAGATCGATCTCCGCGTTCTCAGCGCTCTCCAAGCGTCCCACCACGCGCAGCTCCCGATGGAGCGGGACGCGCTGGACCGTCGTCGTTCGCAGGCCGGCGCGGGCGGCGGCCTCGTCGCTAGGACGCACAGCTTCGATACCGTCGTCTTCGCCGGAGACAGCGACCAGGTCCATGAAGCAGATCGGACAGGTCCCGAAGTGGGGTTGCCGGATCTGTGGATGCATAGGACAGATGTAAGTGACCTCTGCACCCCCCCCGCCGTCGGGGTCGCCGTGGTGGTCGTGGTCGTGGTCGTGATCGTGATCCTGGGCGAGGGCGCTCCGGTCGGGGTGCGCCGCTGGGCCGTGCACGCCGCAGGTGCGTCCCGCGATCGCCCCGAGGGCCAGACCAGCGAGGAGGGCGAGCGTCCACGCTGCACGTTCAGCGTTCTTTGAGATCATGGTATATCCTCCGTGGTGGAGCCGATCCACCAGAGCAGCTCGGCGCGGAGTAGAGCCCGGCGGAACCAGATCCCCAGGCGGCGCTCTTCCAGAGCCCTGCGCGCCCGCAAGAGCTGCAAGGTGCTGGCGATGTCGGCGTCACCGAGCTCCAGGGCAGCCCCTTGGCGGGCCACCCAGGCGTCCAGTGCGGGCAGGGAGGCTTCATCGATGCGCGTGAGCTGGTCGCCGAGGGCGGCCCAGGTCGCGCGGAGCGCGGCGGGCTCCGCCGTGAACGCACGGCGCAGGGCATCCAACGCGGCGAGGGCGGCCTCGCTGGACGCGTCCAGCGCTCGCTGCTCCGCGCGGAGGGGCTGTCTGCGCGTGGTGATGGGCAGGTCTACGCCTACCATGATCATCGGCTCCACGCCGCCCATGCTGCGCTGAGGCGCGGTGCCAACGCCGGCCATGAGGCCGATGGCGGGGCGCGTCGATAGGTCGAGGGCGTGAGCTCGCGCGGTGTACTGGTCAAGCTCCAGGGCGAGGAGCGCGAGCGCAGGGTGCTCGCCTGGCGTTGTGTCTGGCGGGAGGTGCTCGCGCCAAAGCGGATCGTCGGGTGGCAAGCACCCGACGCGTGGGGTGTACGCCTCGCCTAGGAGGCTGGCTAGGGTTGCGTCGAGCGCGCTGAGGGATGCGCGGAGCGCGATCTGCCTGTCGAGGACGTCGAGCGCCTCCAGCTCGAGGGCCTGGAACGCTTGGAAGGTGCTGCGGCCCAGGGCGAGGGGCGTGGCGAGTGCGCGCCTGAGGTCTTCGATGAGGAGCAGCTCTTCGTCGAGGAGCGCGAGGAGTCGGAGGGCCTCCTCGCGCTGGAGGAGGGTTGTGCGCAGCGTGCGCAGCAGGCCTAGCGTGATGAGGGCTTCCTCCTGGGAGGCGCGGAGCCCGTCGATGTCGCGGATCTGGCCTGCGGCTTCACGTGTCCCGCGCGCAGGGAGGCGCTGCATGACGCGGAGCAGGGGGGAGACGTCTCCGCCACGCGGCATCCAGCTCAGCTCCGCGCTGACCATCAGCGGCTCCCACGCGCTGCGCAGCGCGCTCGCCTCGTGTTCGGTCGCGGCTGCTCGTGCCCGCCACTGCAGGCGCTCGGGGTGCTCCATGAGCGCCGCTTCGTCCTCTTGCGATGAGGGGCCGTAGGCCGGCAGCGGGCAGGGGCCGAGAGGGCTCGCTGCAGCCGAGAGCGGGTTGCAGAGCGCCGCTGCCACGAGGAGGAGGTAGCAGGGCACGGCGTAGGGGGCCGGAGGGGGCCGAGAGGGCGGCGACATGAGAACACCAGTGACGAGAGCACAACGCAGCAGACCAGCCACCAGCGGTGGCTGAGGTGCAAGGGCGCGTCCCTCGTGACTTCCCCTCGGCGGTGGTGCGATGGGCGACAGAGGGAGCGGCGCGACGGCTTAGCGCTGCTGCAGGGCGGTGCTCTGCCCTCACTTGCCAGCATCACCGGAGGCAGAGCCTCACTCGGAGCTGGGCGTGGGACAGCGTTCCACCACGACGCTACAGCGCGCTGAAGCCGCGGTGGTTACGCTAGCAGCGGTAGATCTCGATGAGCTGATGACGTGCGCGCTCCGGTGGAGGAGCCGGGGGAGGGCGCGGAGCTCCGAGCGCGTGAGTACGCGCTGCGTGGGTACGGGGCTGGAGTGAGACGAAGAGCGCGGACACAGGCTGCGCCGGCGCAGACGCGCCTCGGAGGTGGGTGGGCTCAGCGGGACGCTCGATGGAGGCAGGCAACGCCCACAGCGCGAGATCGGCAGGCTCCACAGGTGTCTGAGCCTGCGAGCACCCACAGCAGGGAGGCGCTTCGGCGGGCGGCTGTTTGCAAGGACAAGGGGCCTCCTCGGCAGCCGCCACCCGCTCCATCGGGCAAGGACACACCGCGCCCGCGCTCCAGAGGAACGCCACGGTGAGGAGGCCTGGCAGGGTGAAGAGGGTACGCATGGTGTTCTTGCCCACGTCCGGTGGAACCCTGGACCCCTAACCACCCCCTCATCCGAGGTCAAGGTGCACCCACCTCCCGCCTCCCGCCTCC